>ENA-UOTX01000506-UOTX01000506.1-compost-metagenome-genome-assembly--contig:-NODE-506-length-40613-cov-18.354450_pt1 | contig 40613 bp, 34 predicted proteins | sample MGYA00238143_ERZ746982 | MGnify/ENA primary metagenome ERZ746982 (study PRJEB28758, sample SAMN06268862) | compost metagenome | isolation source: single cell | place: USA: California, Emeryville, Joint... | reverse complement strand
GCACTCTCCAGCTGGATTGTTTGATAGATCCCGTAGTCCGTCCAGAGCGAATAGAGCGTTGACGTTGCAGTTCCATCGGTGGTCCCGAAATTTGAACTGTATGGGATTGAAGTAGTCGTATCAAGGATATTATTGAGAAGGTCATACTCAATTACACTGCGCATGGCGCCGATCCCAAACAGATCGACGGTGACTACTGGAACGTTTTGAAGAATGTAGGCCATCATGGTGACTTCATAGTCAGTGGAGATGGTCCGACCAACAATGACTGAAGGATATGAGACTGTAATGCTAGCTAGATTGTGAGTAGGAGGATCACTTCCATAGACTAGAGAATCTGTGGAGAGATAGGTCCTCTGCACTAATCCATAGTATGGTACGATGTAGTGTACGACTACGCCGCTGCTGACTCCACTTACGACGGCGGTAGGGTCGTACAGATACATGTAAAACATATTGAGGGTGAGGTCTGCAACAGCAACGATGTAGTACCAGTTATTATTTACAATCAGAGCCGGCTGCTGAGTATAATTATATTCAAGTGTTGGAGTTAGTTGAGGGGTAAATCCGAAATACAATTCTTGGTCTCCGGAAACGGGATTGATCCTTTGGTAAATGGCAGGTATCCTGGCACCATTGGCTGAAATATCGTAGGTTGCTTTGAAAATAAGTCCCCAACCAGCGACACAACTCATGTCTATTAGATTCTGAAACCAAAGCCCAAACACTGCTTTTTTTGCGCCATTCCAATTGGATGGAAGCGATGTGCCTGAAATAATATCTCTTTCTGTCGTTCCACATGCATAGTTCCTATTAATTTGGTATGTTTGAACGGTGCATAGCGGCAAGGCAAGACTAAGAACTAATATCTCAATCAAGAGCAACGCCACAATAGCAAACTTTTTCATGAATCAGATCGCAGCGTATATTTAACACAAATAAGTTTTTCAAAATTTTATCTGAATCTATATTCTGATGATAGCTCAATAAGCAAAATCATCAAGCAGTTCAAAAAATGAATTTCCATCATTTACAATACCTAACTTGAGGTAATAATCATAAGTTAGCTTCGAGATCAAGGACTATCTGAAGAATTCGCATTGTAGTTGGGCAATGTACTCTCTCGATTGATTTTTATATAAACTAAGAAAGGTGAAACAATCTCTCTTTCAAAAAAAAAACAAAAAACAAACACAGGTAATCAGAGTCCTAAAACTTTTCCTACTATATTGATTGATATATTTATGTTCGTTATTCTCAAATACAGTCTGATGATTATCATCTACTGGCGCAGAATCCTTCAAATCCACTACAACCATTGCACTCGCTCGTCATTTTGCCACAAACCCTTTTTTTCCGCGCCATTCTTTATTAATACTCCCGGACCCTCTCGCTTCCCATTAGCCCACGTTCCCTTAAAAATTCTGCCATCTGGCCAACTAAACTCACCTTCTCCATGCTTAAGATCATCAACATAGCCACCCTTATAAACTGAACCATCACTCCATGTATGCCGACCCAAACCATGCATTTTATCGTTCTTCCATTGCCCTTCGTACCTCCTGCCGTCTAGACTTGTCAATACTCCATTTCCTTCTTTAATATCATCTTTAAACTCCCCTTCATAGACGCTTCCATCGGGTTTTGTGAGCTTACCAAACCCACTCCTCTTCATTCCTTTCATCTCGCCTTCATATTCAGATCGATCAGGATAATTAACTATGCATCCTCCATTAGGAAGATCATCATTGAAAGTTCCATGGATTCTAATCCCCTCTTTATTTTTGTATGAACAAATCCCATTTGCTTTCCCAGCAGCAAAACGACCTTCAATAACAGTACCGTTAGGAAATATCTTTTTCCCATGTCCATGTGGCAAATCGTCTTTCCATTCGCCTTCGTAAAAGGTTTTATTAGGCCATACTTGCCTTCCTCTGCCGTTTCTTTTCCCATTTTCCCATGTTCCCTGATAGATAGTGCCATCATACAGCTGAAAAGTTGCATAATCTGTCACTTCGTAGTCCTTTTGAGTGTCTGGACTGTCGTGTCGACCGGGACTTTTAAGATCAGATGTTGATAGATAGTCTGGAAGAGGGAAATCGAAGATCCGTCTCGCCCCAGATGGTATATTTGGCTCTACAAACTCATGAGAGTTTGCTCGTAGATTACCTTGACATTTGCAACCCATGTTAAACTCTCCGGTGTCCCTATTCGTTCTATTTGTTGTATATTTTTGAGCGAGTAATCAATTAATTCAATATATTCAGACTCACTTTATTCCGAATGCTGGCACTGGCTATATAAAATTTGTTCTGCAATTTATCTTCAACATAGCGCGCTATCTCATAGCAGTCTCAAATAAGAGGTCCAGACTATGCTCATTTATTTTGTTATGAAGTCTTTTTTTTCCAATAAAAAATGCTTGAATTGATTGATGCTGACAGTTGTCGTACCTTTTTCGATTATAAACTTAAGAGTAGGAGTAAACGGAGTGAAAACCATCTTCTCTTTGATAGTTAGATTTCTATACAGCATACAATGTATTTTAAATTTGTGCTGCGATGTGAAAAAGGATCGTGATTTGAGAAAAAAGTTGCGATGTGAAATTATATTCATAAAATTTATTCAGGTGAATGAATTCAAAGGTTGTTAATGATGATAAATTTAATGAAGTAAGAAATGGCTGGCAAATCAATTATCTGAGAAAAGTCTGTATAAAGCTATCAAGGCTGAATGATCTGAAAGCTCAAAAAGAGGTGCTCAATTAGACAATTCTATTCTTGTTACTTGAACTTCATTTAGAATTTCATTGGATCAATACTATCTCCAACAATCTATACCACTGCTATCAGCTGCCTTGTAATTTAAGCGAAAATATTGTATGAATTTTGCATGAAGATAACGAAGGTAACATAGGTTCTTTTCTGTTAGCAGATTTAAGTGGAGTATGATTTCGGCTTACATTTTTTTCATTTTTGTCACAATCTGCTCACCTTTCAAATCCAATGGGCTCTTACCACATAGTCCCGCAATGTCATTAGATTGGAATTACGAATTTTATCCTCAATCACAAAAGAATGTGGAAATCATCACACAATATCAATCTCTGTCGCAGTTTCCAATAAATAAGTTTTATCAGCAGGGTTAAAGCTATTCAATTGAAGCACTACCTACTATGTTCGATCCCAAACCTCTTATTCAATCTAGATTCCGCTCAGTGAGCACTAAAAGGCTAGGGGAACGTTCAACTCCAAATTATTTCAAAGAACTCTCGCGTGAAGCCAGCAACAAACTTTCTCAAGAAGACTTAATACTTCCAGTAAGACGAGAAAGCAAAGCTAAGAAAACAGTCGTCCTTGCTATCGGAGAACCCAGCGATGAGAGAAAAACAGGAAACCCTGCGGAAGAATTAACCGCTGCCAAGGACCGATTTAAGCAGCTTATGTTGCAACAAAAATCTCCGATGCGCGAAATTGAAAACATGCTTAAAGAGCAGGCTTTGTTGAGGAAAACCCTTGAACAGCAAGGAAATTCCTCGACTAGAAGACTAAAATTAAACATTGATGATAGATATTCTGACGAGGACGAACCGAATACGTCTGGGTATCATGATAATGATTCAGTGCGTATGCTGGACAAATGGCAACTAGAAAATAAGAAGCGAACTCGTAACAAATACACAAACACTATGCATAATTAATTCGTAAAAGTCCTAGCGAAAGTTGAGCATAAAGCTGAGAGCATCGCAAAAACAGTCACAAAAAACACACAAGAAGTAGGATTAAATCCTACCATTAACCAAGAGATCGTCAATCTTATCGTTAATAGCGAGGAAGATCAAGACAGAGGTAAAACTTTTGCTGCTGGAGTGTAGTGTTACATGATTTAAAAGCTCTGGTTTATCAAGAAGATCAAGAAAAAAAAGAAAATCATAAGCTCAAGACCGAAGAGTCCAGGGATGAAGGCTCAAAAACGGGTGAAAATACAGAGGAGAGTGCGCGTGATAGTGTGCGGAGAACAAATTTTAGAGGGTTAGAGAATCAGCGGAGAGAGTATAATAGAGCTATTATGCAGAACTTGCTGTTTAAGAAATTATCCGAGAAACATCAGAGACTTCTTAACGGGGGCGGAACTAAGGAGGAGCTGTCTAACCAAATTCATACTTTAATGAGGGAAAACTCCAAAAATTTCCAGGCTTTAAAAGGGATTTCGTTAATCAACGCGATGGAGAACCTCGCACATAAGTTTGTTAAAAAGAAAATCGAACATGATAAGCTAGCCGCATACGCCCATGCTTCTGCAAACGCGAAAAATTCAAAAGAAAAGAACGATACACCGATCTTAGATCTTAAATTAGCAGAGAGAGCAATCACGAAAAAATACCAAGAATGCATTGCTGAAATCCAGAACATAAGAGAGAAAATCGAAGCAATAAACCACGAGAACTATATGCTCAGAGTTGATATTAAAAATCATAATCAAGAGGTAAGACTATCAAAGAAATATATCAATCAATGGTTTCAATTTATGGATAATCAAATAGAAAGAAGAAGGTGTCAAAAAGTTTGATGAGATGGAAGCCATGATCGCCAATGACGGGAAGGAAAAAGCTCAAGGGCTAGGACGAAGAAAAGCCATGACTGAGAAAGGCAATTTGGAAGAGTACATGAAGTTGCAGGTACACACGAACTGATTTAAGTCGCTGAGACGAGGCCTAATTTTTGTAAAGAAAATTCGATCAGAGAAGAAGAAATTTGAGCAAGGTATTGCCGAGAAGGTTGAAGAAATTGAAAGCAGAATAAAAAAGAATAATCAGATCGTGTCGCAACATGAGGCAGAGGCAACCAATATGAAACAGCTGAAAACTCATTACAAGTTGCAATTGAAAGAACTTTATCAGCAAGCTCTCGCTAATGAAAATGATATTACGTAAATACAACAGCAAGCGTCCTTAAAATAATATAATCGTTGACCAGAAACCCAGCAAATTTGATCAATTACTGCAGTATCATCGTTTCAATGTGGAAAATCCATGAGGAGCTTCAAGAGCAACATCTACCGCGATTCTTGGACAAAGAAACGGCCTCTTATATGATTCAAGTAGATGTTATCTTCTAATTCTGTTAAAACGTGTTTTAGTATGCGAAACTGTCTTATGACCTCGAGAAATTCTGCAAAGACAACGGAATAACTGATCTACTGAACTCGCTAGACACGAAAGACGGCACTCCTTCAATGCGATTACCGAACATCAACATGTCAACCTTCGACCGGTCACAACTCTATGCATCAAACAAAGACTTAAAAGAGCTTATCCACGATGTAAAGAAATTTTTATAAGCCAATGAATGCCTGAACTTTGAGGAAGGTGCAAGAGAGAATGAGCTTAATCAAGAAAAGAGAGATTAAAGCGAAAAGATTCGTACCTGTCCCGTCTCCACATAAAATCAGAGAGAAACTGATGAGAGAAGAGACTGTTGATTTGGTGTCTCCTTCAGAGATCGAGACCAGGCTCCCACACAAGGAGTTTATCACTGAACAGTCGATATTGCGCCAGCATAAAGAAGCATCTCCGCCAAGAGCGCTGCCAAAATCGCAATCAGATCAGTATGAAGACATGGTAAAGAAGCTTGAAAATCTGAAAAAGCAGGAGATAGCGAGGTTGTTCAAACTCAATATGTCAAAAAATATTGATGAAAGACAGCAAGAGTACCTTCATAAAGTATTTCGATACGCTTTTGGAAAGAAAGAAGGCGAAGAGTTGTTTTCACGGTTTGTGAGAGAAAAACGAGTAAATTTTAGTTCATATCGTGTTGTGATTAATGGTGGATATATAGCTGTTTGATAGAAAGATGCAAAAAACTCTTGGAATCAATGGCAGTGAAGCTCAGAGAGAGCAAAATGAAAAGCTGCATAGAATGGCAAATCTTAGAGCAAAATCGCATCTCAGAAATAGCCACGAAGTGCTATCTTCTACTCATATGATGACGCCGGCTGGTAATATCACTCAACTGCCTCCAATTGAGAATTTCTATCTCGGAATGGACTTGAGGAAAAGCGGACATAAAAGCCATAGTGAGAGCAAACGAAACATTATTTCTGATTCTGTTATGTAGAAAGAATCTTTTGAGTTTCTAACAATAAAAATTTCGAGTGCAATTTTGCTTCTCGAGGAGTTCTTCATTTGAGTTTGAGGAGTAGTATAGGGCTATTAAGAAGGAAGTAATTGCGATTTGCCGAAAATCGAAAACTAGTTCCATGATATGGCATGGAGAAGGCTTTATTCTCAACATGATTACTTGTAAAATTTTTCATCTGACTATCATCCTTCTTAGACAGCTTATTAGTGGTCATTTATCTTCGAATCGGTCTGGATTGTAGACAAACTTCATTCAAATCTGCTTTCGAATTATACCCTAGAATCTACGATTGCCAGATCAGTAGATCAGATGTTAAATTAATAATCCTAACTAAAAGAGAAAAACTTAGAGAACAGGATGCAAAATACTTCTCCACAAGAGAAAGCTAAGCAAGCTCAAAATGCTCTCGAGTACATGAAGAAGATCCTTGCTGGCAGAGCGGAGGTCGAGGAAAGGATTGAAATGTTAATGCGCTTTAAGAAAGAAATCCAAAGTGCAAAAGCAACCGTTCAGGCGAATCTGAAGAAAAATGAGGATGTGCTGGAAAACTTTAAGGACTTGATCACGAAGAAGGTCAAAACAGTGAGAGAGAGCACTTTGCAAAGAACAGAAACGGGTGACAATGATGAAAATAGCGAAAAGGTGAAAATGGTGAATAATAGAATAGAAAGGATTGCTAAAGAAGTCGACGAAATTGGAACAGATCGAGATGAAATCGATTATTATATAAGCTGTGATAATGAGAAAACTCCTGAACAACGGAATATACAAATTATAAAACTGAAATACATTCAGTCCAACACTACAAGGCGAAACTATCTCAACAAGGTTAAGGATGAAGAAAAAGAGCGCAACATTACATCAAGAGAGTTCAATATTTCACTAGGGAAACCTTATTCCTTAGATAGTACCTTCATATCCAGAAAAGCTGGAAAAACTATTGAGCTTACCCCATAACATTTATGCTTAATCCTGCATAGATTATATAGTTAGATATAAGTATGAGTTTCCACAAAAATATTAAATTGCATACCTTTTCGTACAGCACAACAATGGTATTGAGGCGTTCAGCAAATGGATATTCAAATATAAAAAATAGTAGTATCATCGTGCCATAGCAGTTGTTTAATTAATGGGTAAGCTGGAGATTTATGATATTCTTCTCTTCACACAATATGCAATAGACTTGAGAAAATTCAATGGAAAAGAGTTTTAATTGATTTTGTCCTTTGATAAATAGATCAATGCTTCTTCTTTTCATTGAAGTCATCCTTTTATGACGACAGTGTTGGTCCTTGTTGCGGTGCGTGTTAAACCACGATTGGTTTTGAGATACGCATGACTTTGGCAAAACAATTACATTTTAGAAGAGGACTTTTGCTGCTGTTTTAAGATTAAGCTTTTCCTTTTTTCGATATACGACTAGGCGATGGTTTTGTCTACTCTTTCATGATATTCTGGATTCAAACGAGAGGCTTGTCAGAAATTCAACTCGAAATATCACCCTAGAATTTGGTTACTAAAATCTTCAGAGATCTTGACTAATTAAGAATAGATAAAATTTATCATCCAAACAAATTAGACAGCCATGATGAAAAGTCCCGCCGACCTAGCTTCCCAGACCCAACAAGCTATCGGTCTGTCAAAGATAATTCTGACTGAGAGAGAAAAAGTAGAGGATAGGATCGAAATGTTGCAGAGCTATAAGAAACTGATCTACGATACCAAAGCCGCCGTTCTGGAGAACATGACTAGAAACCAAAAAGTGCTGAGAGATTTTCAAGCCTCTATCACAAATAAGATCAAAAGCGCTAAGGACCGATCACTAGCGAGTGTGAACCCAAGTGACACTGACAACACTCAAAATCAGGATCAGGTGACCAAAGTAAGCAAGAGGAAAGAAATCATTGATAAAGTAATCGACGATATAGAAGAAGAACAAGTTCAAATCAATTACGTAAAGAGTGATAATCCACCGGAAAAAGCCAGCATTGTGATAATAAGCCATAATTACATCCAAACTAACAAGAGAAAGCGAGACAGATTAGATGAGCTTGAGAAGAACGAACAGCAGCACAGTCTAACATCGAAAGTTTTCGATATTAAAGTTGGAGAGGCTTATTCATTAGGGAAAGAATTCGTTTCTATAAAGCCTTCAGACACTCTCGAACTTAAACCCCAATAGATAGGAAACAAAATGCATAACTTATTATTCACATGCGCTTAAAATATAGCTGCCTACAATAGGAAAAGGTGACGCACAAAACTTTATTCACAACTTATACGTTTTTCTCGAAAAATCACATTATTGATTTGTATCTGTACCTTCGCCGTTACCGAGTTTGCGATTCAAATACACGTTGATTATCTTCTGTTGCCCAAGTGAAAATTCTTGAATATACTCTTCAAAGCCTTCTGAAAATAGGAAATTGAGATCGACGATACTAAGAACCACAGTCTTTCTTGTGTCTGAGTTTTCGCTGTTAATTAGCTAAATAAGATTACGAAAAAATATCGCTTAGTAAAAAAGAGTGAGAGAATTATTGGCTGTACTTCTTTGTATTTTTGCATCACAAGAGTAAGTGATGGTTCGATCTCGTCCTCTTCTAAAATAGAAAAAACTTTATAGACTTTTTCTGTTTTTATCGTAAGATATTCATCATCTTTGAGCCCATTAATCAAGGTTGCTACAACTGCAGGTCTGAGAGTTGAATTGGCTAATAGATTATCCCAGATCTTGTCAAATTTAGGACTCTATGCAATTGAGCGATTAATAAAAAAACGGAATTTTGTATGAGTACTGTTTTGTGTATTTTCTGAGCGCTAATTAGACTCGGTACGATCATGCCCATGTGTTTCTTCCAGTCAACATCAAGGCCCAACACCAAGCTAAGAAGATCTAGAGTGAGTTCCAGCACTCTTGGACCAGCCTCTTTTATTGTTTTTAGCAGCGTTTGTAATATCTCTCCTGAATAAGAGTTCCAAACTCCTTTGTTCTTTTGATAATTGCTTATTGAAAAAAGAGTACAGATTAATGATTTCGAACTTTTGATAATAGTTACTCGATATAATGCTCGATGGAGAGGAGATCAAACGTCCTTGGCTCCCAACTATCAATGTCCGAAAGACTGAGGTTACGACTCCTCGATTTAGCTGCTTTCTTTTTCTTTATTTTTATCTTTTTCACCTGCTTATTCAATGGCGATTTATCCTCCATGGATTTTTTTTCTGGTGTTTTCATCTCTTCTGAAGGTCTTAATGAAACTGTATGAGAGGCTGTGTCGAGAGTCTTTGGAGTTGAATCTTCATCACTCACCACCGTTTTGAACGGTGAGCTTTTTCTGGATGTATGTTCAGTTACTTCAACAGACTCTTTCTCTTTGGCCTTTTTTTTCTTGCTGGAGGACGCATGTTTGATTTTCTCAGCTGACGCTACATTACGAGGATTAGACTTTCTTGATGCTACATGCTGCTGCTCAGCCTCCTTTGTGATGGCGTTGGATTCGGCCCTCAGTCCGTTGTGGTCAAAAATGTGTTTTCGGATTATTTCTTCGAGTTCTGGAGAGAGTTCACTTGCAGTTTGTCTCAGCTTTGAGTTAACATTTGAGAAATGTGGATGAATTTTTTTTCTTTTTACATTGTTCTGCAAATTAGGAGGAAGCTCGATGATAGCGCTTATCACTCCTGCTGAGCGTATTTTCAGCAGTGAATTCAGTAAGTTAAGACATGAGATTGCGGCTGCCTTGTTTCCAGCAACTTCGCCAAGTATCACCGCACTTTTTTGGACGAGCTGCTTGATGTTGAACTGGTTATCAAAATGCTCTTTACATCTAGTTTTTTCATTGAATTGTCAATTTATTGGTTATCAGGGATGCTGATTACTTTGGTATTAAACTGATAACCAGGTCGATTACAGCAACTTTGCCCTTGAGTTTTTTTACGGTCTCAATGGCTTTCAAGCAAGGGTTCAAAAGCTCTTCTGCTCCAAAGTTTTCGCGCAAAGTATTCAACAGTTGCACCGCGTTCTGATTAACTTTTTCTCTGGTCTCAGCCAAGCAATATGCAAGCTATATCAGAGAACGTCATTAATACATTGAAAAACTGATTTAGAAGAGTACAGGGCTGATCAAATAATCAAGTCTCTTCTTGATTCGCGATTTAAATGCGGGCATCATCTTCGATAGAGACGTAATACATGCATTCGAAACCTTTATATTCGGATCACATAGTCTTTCTTCATGTAGTTTGATGCATAAATCTATTGTAGCGTTGCTCATTTTGTCGTCTGACTTTAAGCCCTCGAAAAATTCTAAAATTTTCTCAAAGGAATTCAGCCTTACAGACCAGCTCTGTTCATTGTAATTAAAAATGTTGTTAGAAAGAGAGTATTTGATCTCTATATACATCGTCATTGGCTTTCTCCAAGAGACCTTTCAAACACTCCTCTTTGTTATGACTGATCACTCTTGATTTCTAGCAACAAACAGCAATATCAGCAACGATATTTGAATTAATATAAGAAGTCTATTTACTTCATTTTTTTGTAATGGAGATAATGATTTATTCTTATTTTGGTTCGAGGCTGGAGGCGTCGTGAGATTTTTAATACTTTTCCGTTTGGTCGACGTATCAGCAACCGAAGTTACAACTTGCGTTTTCGCTACAGTAATATTACCCGAGCTCCTCCAATTTGATAGAGTTTTGCTGGCGTTCTTCTTTTCACTCATTGGTGTTATTATATTCACCAATTTCGCTTTTTGACCGTTTTCATGCTTGCTTGTCCCTTTAGACTCCATTACAGCTTTCACCTTTAAAAAGAGAGGCGACATCACCTGGCTTTCTAATAAGGTAGTTGGTTCTTTCTTTTTCATTGCTGCCAACGCGCCATCGATAAGAGACTTAGGAGAACCGCGCTGACTCGCCCATAGTCCTTTAGTTGGAGATTCTTCTTCTCGTTGAGGACCTTTTCGGTAGGAGCTCAATAAATCCTTAACTTTACTATCGGGCTTCACAGATTTTGAGACTTTCTTGGGTGTTCCATTCTCGCTTTTGCTTCCTGCATTTGAGTTGAGTCCAGTCATATTTACGCTGGAACCTGAGCGATTTTTCTTTGATGTCGCTGTAGACCGCGATTTCATAGATTCTTCATTATCGCTTGCGTCTTTGTCCGTTCTTTTTTTGCTCTCCTTTCGAACTGATCTCACATCTCGTCTGCTTTTATTTTCTTCCTCTCCTCCATCATTATAAAGATTGAAAAGGCTTTTTCGATTTGCAACGAACCCTTTATTGGAATTGCTTGGAGTGAATGAATTATCAACTTGCTCCTCTTCCTCCTCTTGTTCCTCTTCCACCTCTTCCTCTTCATACTCATATTCAACCTCTTCTTCATTCTCGTCCACTTCCTCATCACCGCCATTTCTGTCTGTTTCCAAATTTTGATTTTTCGGATCTTTCAGTTTTTTCTGTATAGAGGAATCGAATTTGGAATGTAATTTTTCAGCTTGCCCTGGGCAAATTTCAGAGTACAATTTATATGCCTTTCTTGCTTCTGCGCGTGTTTGCTGACCTGCATCTGATACGCCGTGGAAGATTACATTCTCAAAATGACTGGAGTGCTTTTCGATAACTGATGCCGGTAAAACTTGAAGCATTTTGATCATGTATTCAACAACTTTAAGGCGCATAAAAGGATTTTTGCTGCTAATTTCGTCCGCAATTCGACCAATGATTTTTGGAGGACGCACACTCTGTATCAGAGACATGATGCACAAATGGCCCTGGTCTGCAAGCATTTTGTTCGAGCTGCTAATTAACTTGAGCAACGAGTCTCGATTTATCATTCGATCACAGAACGGCTCCATGATCTCGCCACCAGCCTCACCAATGAGACAAACTAATCTGCAGGCTTCTTTGAAGAGTGTTGATCTGAGATCATTCAGCTAATTTCGTAGGATCATCAAGGTGAAATGAGATGCAAATACAAATTTTGGGTACCTGAATGCTGAGATTTAAATGCAATTTAACCATCTGTGTGCAAAACGATTCGTATTTGTATGCTCCTCCGATAATAAGTCCTTCCAATCGCTTTAACGCATTAAATCGCTTTTTCCAGTCAATATCTAAAGGGAAAGATGAATACTCCCCGAAGAGATGTTTTGGAAAGTTTACTGGTATCAGTGGTATCATTACAAAATTTATCGACTTCTACGCTGAGCTCTTTCTCGGAGGCCAAGTTGACGGGTTTGATGTCTTTGTAATGCTCCGCGTCCATAACTTTTAAAAATATTGATTGATTAATTCGATTTGATAGTTCGGTTCAATATCGTCTTAGAAAAGTATTCTAAAAGATAAAAATTACGATCGTTTTCGAAAGGAGGAATTGAACCGTTAAGTTTTGAACAACAACATCTAGAGCACGCATTCTGTTGGATCCTTTTAAGTGTGAATTTATGGCTCACTATTCAAATAACAATTAGTTTGGACCAACAGGATTATCGATTTATTTTCGCGCTCTGAATTCTAAATTTTTAGCTGTATACATTAAGGTCTTGACCAGACACTTCTCCAAATCATTTGGAAAAAGATTAGATAACACTAGGCAGCAGTATTCTAATGGATATTCTTATTAAACCAATCATGATAGCGCTGCTGAAAATGTCCATTGGAGTATTCTAGAGCATGGAATACTTGAATATCTCACTACGCCAAAGGAAATGCCCTTAAGTTTGCCTTTACTTTCGATAGGTTGAACCTTCTACCATGAAAATTCACGTGCTATCTGAGGAGATCCCAGTTGCGGAAATATAATGACAACGATCACAAATTGGAACCTTTGACTCCTCTGCCACCCAAAATTCCTACTTTATGTCCAATTTTCGAGACATCTTTCTTCTTTTTTTTTTGTTGTTGTTTTTGATTCCAAACGATATTACTTTACTGGACAAGAATTAATTTTAGACATCCTGTTCTGTGTAGGAACTATGCATCCAAATTCACTGTAGAAGTAGAGTTTTCGATACAACAATCACCCAACTCAGCACATGTACGCTGGGTCACATAAGGCACATACGTACAACACCCACGCAACTTATCTTGCAAGAATATTTGAGAAACTCGCTTTTTTCACACACTCATATCTCTATATCACTGAAATACTCACTGTATTTACTTCATGAGCGAATCATTAAAGCCTACCCTTTTCGAAATTTACTGAACGCAGCTCTTACTGTAGACCAAGAACATTCTGAAAAGTCAGCGAGCTAGGAAAGTGCGTGTATTTATTTAGATCGACGCAGGTAGTTCTTTTTAGAAAAAATTCTATTTCCCGAAAAGAAAATCCAAAATAGCAACAAACAAAATGTACGACGACGTTGAGTATGGAAGATACGACACATCAGAGGTCTTGCTGAAAGAAACTTCATTTAATGTAAGGAAAAGGTTCGTTCAAAAAGTCTACTCGCTCATCTGTTGCCAATTGATTCTCACCGCCGGAATCAGCTTTCTTGCTATGCAAACAACACATGCAGGCTTTGGCTTATTTTTAAGAGCTAATCCATGGACTCTTTGGGTGATGCTCGGAATCAATCTTGTTACTATGATCATGGTGTTCTGCTGCAGAAGCATGGCTAGGACTGTGCCAACGAATTACATCCTCCTAACAATATTCACGGTATCTGAGGCTTGGATGGTAGCATTTATCTGCGCTTGGTATCAAGCGCAAGGAGCGGCAGATATCGTGCTTATGGCTGTTCTGATGACAGCTGCGATGACGTTTGCGTTGACACTCTATGCTTGCACCGCGAAAACGGACTTTACGCTCTACGGTGGAGCTCTCTTCATTTTAGGATGTGTTCTGCTTCTGATTATGATATTTGGGCTCTTTGTTAGAAATCCTATTGTGCATGTCGTGATTTCGGCGCTTGTGATTGGGTTGTACGGGTTTTATTTGATCTATGACACTCAGCTCGTAATTGGAGGCAAAACTTACGAGCTCAGCATTGATGACTACGTCATTGGAGCGATCATCATCTATATCGATATTATCGTTCTGTTCTTGAGGATCCTCGAAATACTGAATTATTTTATGAATGATCGACGTTAGATGGGTCCATTGATGCTCTGAGAACAGCAGGAGTTTAGAGTTAGATCAATGTTCTATTTGTAAGTACATACATTGTTTGATTCAGAGTAAATTCAATATTATGTAGTCTTTAATTTATCATTTCATTGTATGAACAGAGCTCATAATGCTCATAATGAAAAATATTTTGTAGTTAGCAAGGAAAATGACAATGGGGACATATTAATTCAGCAAAGAAAAGGTCTTGAGAGAATCGTATTCCTATTTATGATACCAATTTGATTGAAACTGAAAATTTTTTTTATTTCTTCTTAGATGATTGAATGTGAACCTAATCACCTTCCTAACTCATATAGCAAAAATTTAAACTATTATTGAAAACTTCCTTTAGTTATCCACTTGAGAACTCGAATTTGAATCTCTTTGATAACGAGTAACGAACTCCGACATCATCGATTTATAATCAGACTGGCTTAATTCTGATTTTTCTTCCTTCTTGTCATTGCGGTCGACAATCTTGGTTGCAGTTTTACTAATTTGTGAGTTTATCCTAATTTTATTGTCATTTTTGTTAGCAAAATCCCCGTGATTAATATTTACTCTTTCAAAATCGAGTCTGTCTGGTTGCGGTCTGTTTGAGGTGTAGACGAGAGGAAAGAACTTGAGTTAAACAATTTTTTGTTTTCTTTGGTCTGCAAAAGCTTTTGCTCCATTTCCTCCAGTCTTTTAATAACCTTGTCTTTGGAGCTCACGAGCTGGCTTTGTCTTTCTGTATTTTTGATCTTTTGTAAGAGCTTATTGTTCATTTCCTGAAGTTTCGCCATGAAACTAAGACATTTTTCCATTTCTCCCTGTTTGTCTGAGAGCTTTTTATCCAGAGTAGCTATATTTTCATTTAATCTAAGCGTTTCGCTCTTCAAAGTGGTTTCAAGCATAAGAGACTTCTCCCTCTCCGCCTCATATAAGGTCTAATTTTACGCATGAGGAATGTGGATACAGGTTAAATTAGAAGAATAATTATTACCTGATAATGCTGAATTTGCTGATCTTTCGTCATGATTGTTTCTTTCAGTCGGCTGACCTTCATATTCTTCAGATTTAATTGGGATTCTAGATGCCCAATCATATTATTCGCTGTTTGAACGATCCCTTCTAATGCAGTGATCCTTGATTGAAGAGTCGTATGGCTGAACATGGAACTTGTATTCGATATTGTTGACACCGACTCCCTATGAAGGATCAATCAAATTATAGCAATAAATATCATTTGTTACCTCTCGCTACCTTGGAATGAAGGCTTCTCTGTTGCCTGCACCAAGAGCCTATCCTCACCAGATAACTGATTTTTCCCACGAATAGTCACGGCGCAATGAGAGCCTTCTTCTGTCGACATTTTATCATATCTGTCTTGATTTTCGATTATTTCTTTGAAATCTTTTTGAGCAGGTATCTCGTCTGCTATTTCTTGGAAACATCTCACTGTTGGCTCTTCTTCCTCTTCAGACTGGAACAGTCTATTAAGTTTGATGCTGGAAACATGCTGTTGTCGGTATCGAGTTGGTGAGACTCCGCAAAGATGTCTGACATTGGGGTCAGCCTGTGCAGGTGAAGGGTTTCCGGACATCCCTTGGATTTCAGCCAAGAACTTCCTGAGATTGACCAGTTCGTTCTCTGCGGTAGGAGTTTTGTTCGCACCCACATTGCTTTTCGGAACAGATTTCATCGCGGAGTTAGGAGCGTAAGGATTTAGCTTAGTGCTGGAATATGCTCTCGTATCTGAAATGGAGTTTAGTTGATTGATTCATTCAAAAGAATATGTTACTTGATTCATAATGAGGTTTCGTGCTTTGGTATTGAGAAGAAATTCGGAAATTATATTCCGAGGGTTCGGTGTTTGCTCGTTCATTTGTGCTTGGATAGCAAGCTTTAATGGGGGTTTTGAGGGCCTGGTTCTTTTGTAGCATTTCAGATAGCATCTTTACGGATTGAAGGTTTTCGTCTTCACAAGAAGGAGAATTCGGATGTTTTAAGCTTGTTTTGAGATGGGTAGTTATTGGGGATTTCGTTCCACTGCTGCTGAGTTTTTCAGAGTAATATCTAGGCATCAAGTATGGGTCGGTTTCGAGAGGCGTTCCTATGTCAACATTAGTAGAAGGTTGTATCAAACTCCAAAAGTAAGACCTTACTTGAAGATTGAAATTTGGTTGCATGATGAGGAGAAATGAGACTCATGAGATTAGATTAGGAATATATGAGAAAAACAATTTGGAGCGGGTTTAATTCCAACAGAATACGCGAAATATTGCCAATAAGAGATATTTTAAATTAATCAATCCGTTGGCAAATTAAGCTGTCGTTAGCGAAATTTTATTAGGCAGATTTTATGCACGAGGCAGCAAGGCAATATAAAATATAATGGTATTTTAGAGTTCTGGTAGATGATTTTAGTTAGCATCCCTCTTTGGTGGAAACCAAACAAATTCATCATTACGCAAATTTTATGTATTTTCATACAAGACTCATTGGCGTTTATTACGACTCTACCTTAAGAAATAATGATAGATCTAATCGAGTGATTGTGACTCGAAGTTCAATAGAAATTCTGAGAACTATCTTGGAGAATGAGATCAATAAGAAAAATCGTGGCATTAGGATGTAATGAATTAACTTAGAAATTATAAATGGAGCGGGTACCACAGCAATAATGACTCGCAATAATCACAAAATAAATTGAATTTTATTGATGAACAAGAAAAACCCAAATTTCAATGTAATGCCACATAAAATCATAACGAATTGATCACTCAAACACCTTTTATAAGTATATTCAACCGAGTATATTCAATCAATAATTAACCAATGGAAATAAAGATTTAAACCATGAATAACCTAACTTTGAAAAAAAAATTCAACATACCAGTAACAAAAATTCTCTATCACGAGAGAGCGAGATTATTCTCAGATCTCCTCTCACAAATGATTTTATAGAGATTCTCAGCGGCTTCTGATGCCAGTAAATCGAATATTACATCAGCCATCTCTAATTGCATGAACGTTTCTTGATCATCGTAGCAGATCCATTTATCTTCTGCTTCAACCACCTATTGAAGAGATCAGTTATTATTGCCCGTTCATTAGCTCATTAAATTACCTCTAAAGCAAGCATCTTTCCAAGACGTTCCTCTTTCACATGAACTATTTGCTCTTCGTTGAGCGCGATCATGCCTTGGCCTGGTACTTCGATGCTTGTTCCAAAGAACCCACAGGCAAAGCCGCACCATCCGAGGACTTTTTCTTTCGTTTTCTGCAGAATTTTCTGCACATCTTGCTCTTGAATGACTTGAGGATTATACGGCTGAGACAGCTTCCACAAATATGGAACGCCTTTCAGACCGTAAGGACGATGAGTATCTAAAGCCTCGTTGAACGCGTCAAAAATTGCTTTGTTATGGAAAAGCTCCAGCTCTAACATATCTTCAGCCTTGCCATACGCCCTCCCCTAAAGAAAATTGTCGATATATTTGTTCAGGAAATGCTTTTAAACCAATTTATTACTTTTATGTGTTCTTCCACATGCAAATATAGATCCACACTCAATACTGAAGGTTGTTGTTGCGAGTTTCCTCCTTCTTGGGCTATATCATAAACATGTAAGTTCGCCAGTTTCTGTTCAGGGCTTTGATTGATTGGAATATTGATATTAGAGAGGAATTCCTCCAAGTAAGAATCTAGTGAAAAGGTAAGAGTATTAACAAAACAGCTTGAACTGAGAGGAGATACCTTGAATGACCTTACAAAGAGTATCCATATACTCATTCACTGCGTCTTTGTGGCATTTGAAGCCTTTGTTCTGGTCCTTTGCCCTCTCTGTAAATCAAGTAAGGTGGGATTAATAATGCTATCTCATACCCAATTCCTCTTGTTTTTTTTGCAGCGCCATAATCCTTTCGATTGCTTTCTGCGTTGCCGGTTGGTAGCCTTTAGACTCTTCAATCTGGCTCAGATCTATATGACATGAGAGTGATAAGGGCTTCGGGGCTTCTTCTTGGTCGTTCGAAAGGCCCAAACTAAGTCCCGTGCTTTGTGGTTCTCCAAAGCTGAGAGGTGAAAGTTTGATCAGATTTTCGTTTTCATTAGACTAAGAATCGGAAGAATATAAGATCATTCGAGTGGAGTTAGATACGTCTTGAGGAGGAGTCACTTTATTTAGAGACATAAAAGCAAAATTGTCCTCATCAGGATCAGAGAATTGCATGAAAGGGGACTTCTTTTTGCCCTGAGTGTCGTATGCATCTGGTGAATGAAAGAAAGTTCAAATAATAAGTTCAAGGACTTTTAAAGATACCTCCAAAGCTTCCAAAACTGGCCCCTCCAGCATTTCGCCTGGTTTTTGGAGAAGCGTCGTGGTCGTCCTCCTCGAGATCATCTGATTTCTGGTTCGTGCCACCAAAACTTGAAACTTTTTGCAATAATATTATCACATCAAAAACTCAAAAAATTGCTTACGATCACCGAAGCCTGCTTTATGAGTCCTGCTTTGATGCCTATTCGTTTTTGGGCTCTCAGGTGGAGACAACTGCTTTATTCTGAATCCATCTTCATTGTCATTGCTCTGTACATTGTTTCTTGGAATAAATGCCTCAGATTGATTCTCAATTAGATCTTTCAAAGTAGTTTTTCCGCCGTCACTTTCTTCGTTTGGCTCTTGTTGATTGATTTGAAGTCCAGTCGACTGTTTCGCGCTTTCTTCCAAGTCATTTAAAAGAGCAGGACTCAAAGTCTTCTCTTCAGACTTCTCGTCATCTCTCTGCTCAATAACAGTAACGAAAGCAGGTAATCGCTGGGATGTCTGATTCTCTGGGCTCTCTTGAGTGTTTTCCTCTTTTATGACAAGATCGTTAAGATAACCCTCTTCAAATGACTGATAGCTCTTCTTTCCTTTCCGACTTAAATCATCACCAGATCCAATGGATTTCACCTGGACTGTGGAACTAGGACTATTGTTAGCTTGTTTTCCAGGTTTATCAGCTCTATCTTTGAATTTCATAGACCTCTCATTGTTGCTTGGAGACCTTAAGATCTCCCCTTCCCTGCTGAAGCTCCCACTATGGTCATCTGATTCCGCGCTTCCCAATCTGCGACGTCTCAATCCGGATGTTTCGTTTTCCTCATCAGTGAAAAAGTTTCTAAAACTCAAATCATTGAAACTGGACGGCTTGCCTAGATCGCCAATCTTCTTCATAAACTGCAAATCTCTCTCCGTCTAAAAATTCGATGAGTTTTTCATCTTAGAAATTCATTTAACGGTACCTTTTTAATAGCGTCGAAGAAACTCATCCATCCCTTCTCGATCTCTTTCTTACTCTTACGAATTTGCTCGCGTTCCTTTGTCACCCATTTTTCCAGTTCAATCTTCTTAGAATTGAAAGTATTCGGCGAGAATCTTTTCGTCTCAAGCATTTTATTCATGTATTCGACTTGCGTTTGGTGGCGGACATCCAACGCTTGTTCTCTCATTTTAATCAATTTTTCCATGTTGTCACGCTGAAGCAGTTCTTTATATTTCTTTTTCGTAAATTCTTTAAACGGGTTCCTTGAAAATAATCCCGAAGCGTCTTGCTCGAGGAACTCCTGCTCAGTTTCTTCAGAACCTTGATTTGATTGAGGAAGATCATTCATCCTGTTGCATAGTTATGTTAACGCATATAAGCATCGAAAGAGGTTACTTTGGGGTAGATAGACTATGCAGCGAAGAGCTTTTCCCTGAATTCTTCCTTAATATCTTCTCAGACCCCATCGCAAGTCGCATCTGGATTATATCAAGATTGAAGTTTTGCCCTTCGCTCTGGTTCGAGAGTAGTGCGGGTTCAAGTTTTTCATCAGGATTTTGCTCTTGGTTGATCGTGTCCGTATCGATAACCAACTGTTTCTTTGACTTGGATAAATGGGCTTTGTTTTCGTCTTTGGAGTCTGAAGGACTGTCAGCCTGGATTTTCTGATCAGCTTCTAGGAGTTCTAATTAAGAGTGATGAAACCTTCACAAAATGTTAATATTTACTATTGGGACTTGTGGCTCGAGGCTGATTGTCACCATTGCTGTCTCTGGGATTGGAGAGATTTAAATTAGATGTAACAGCGACTTTCTCGAGAGTAAAGTTCGTCTGGAGAGTTTTCTTGTTCTCTTCTAATTGATTCCGGAGATTTGTGATCAGAGCTTTTGCTTCAGGGCTGAGGCTCTCGTCTAAGCCTTCTAAGAGAGAAATCTGAGAAATGATTTGGTTCCAGCGTGTAGCTTCTTCTTGCTTAAAACGATTAAACTCCTGAATGTTAATTACAAATCTTAAGATCTTGATCAATAGCAATTGGGAGTACGTTTTGATATAATGACGTTAAATCTTCTGAATTTTGTTTTCCGTTGATTGCATTGGTGGTATTCTGATTATCATGCAGATTATGAAGCTGACTACCTTCCATCTCTTTAGGAGGGGTACTCTTCTCTTCTTTTATTTCTTCAATATCTTTAAAGTGAGAGTACTTTAAATAAGGGAATTGATTTTTTTGTTACCTTTATTTTTTTCAGCAACCTCCTCTTTATTCATATTAGTGCTATGTAATGCTAGAGTTTGGCTATTATTATGGGATTGATTGGGAGTAGACTCTCGAGAGTTATGGGGATTGAGTAGTTTGCTTTCATGTAGTGAACGCTCCTCTAATTGCAGATGTAAGTCATTCAGCTTAACATTATTTTCGTCTTTTGATAGATCTTTTTCCTCTACAATTTCAACAGATACAGCTTCTTCTTGTGGAAACACGGATTCTCCACAGGTTTTTTCTTGGTTTTCCGACTTGGGCTCCTCGGAATGATTATGGTGATTTCCGATCTCCTCACCTATGTGCTGTTTATTCCAAACAGCCGGCTGCTGGTGATCGATTTTATTATCGAGAACATTCACGTTAAATCCAATTACTGGTCGAATTTGTGCAGTTTCTTTCTGATGATTGGGAGCTGCAGAATCATTTCTCTCACTTGAGCATTTACTTTCATTGTTTTGCGTTTTTTCCAGTGAAACTTCAACAGCTTGTCCATTGTGAGGTCTCTCCTCGCCTTCTACATCTGCACGATATCCCATGTAATCACCATTATCGCTTCTTTCTGGACTGAGATTTCTCCTAGAGATGAGTTTTCTCGTGAGATAGCCTCGAACACATTTTTGAATAAAAACAGCTGCTCCTTCAATAACTTCTTGCCATTCTAGGTTCTCCACGGAATTTTCAACATTTTTTTCTTCCTTACTGAGGGATGTGGACTTATCCTTCTCCTCAATCTTATCGAAATGATTTTTCGATTTTGGCTGATCCTCGTTTTCTTCATCGATGAAATTGTTGATTTGCAGACCACTTCTTAGACCTAATCGTTTCTCCTGAGTCTGGTTATCGAGAAGATTTCTTTTTGAATTGATTTCCAATTGTCGTTTCGCGTCAGAATCCTTACTGATGTCGAAACTTTCCACCTCATCGGAATCATCTGGAGAACGATGATGACTTGTTCTCTTCTCCGCAAATTTTTCATGGTTATCTTTTCCTAGCGACTCAAGACTTTGAGCTGCTTCAGTAGTTTTCTGTTCTTTTGCAGCGATATCAGAGACAGACTTTGCTGGATTCAGGGGCTCTTTCAGCATTTTGCTTTCTTGAATTACATTTTCATAGCGCTGTGACAATCGAAGTAATTGGTCAATCAGCTCTTGCTTTCTCTGTTCCATCACGCTTTGACTTTGGAACTTTTGCGCTGAGTTCTCTGCACCACATCCTTTCTGATACTTCAAAGGGTTATAAAACTGGTCTTCATCACTCTGATGTTGGATTCCGTTGATGATATTCTTGAATTCACAGTAGAAATTCTCATAATTGTCTTCGGTGGTGTGGCTATACTTAGTTCCGTCTAAATTCTTCTTCTTATCATCAAATTCCTCAGTTTTGATACCATCTGCTAAATACATCGATCCCTTCAATGATGCAGTGGATTGCTTATTCTTTGAATGCGTCCGGCTTGATGGTCTACCGGAATCCGTCACATCGTTTCGAGACCCAGAAACACTGTTATAAGGTCTGCTCTTTCCCACTTTCGACTGCGTCTTTTGCACTTCTCCTTTAGGTGGAGATTTGCTTTTTTGGTTTTTGCCATGAGGCAGCTGTTTAGTGGAATCCAAAATTTTCCTTTGTTTTTCTTTGCTGCGGTTCCTTAAATATTCCATTTTGATATCATCAATTTGTCCGAGTCCCATTCTTTCGCGTCTTTCTCTTTCATCAAGCCGATAGTACTTTTCTTTCTTTTGTGAAACTCCTTCAGTCACAGTTTTCCTGGTTGGAGGTGTAATATACTTGCCTTGATCAGCTGCTCCTTGATGGCTTTCTCTCACAAGTCTCTTCTTCTGTTGCAAAGCAGCTTGATAAAATTGTTTATTTTGTTCAAGGACCTTCTCATTTTCTTCGGAAAAGTTCCTTTTCGAGGAATTCTCAGTTTTCCTCTTTGTAAATTCCTCGCTCCTTTTCTTTTGCTCTTGGATTAATTTCTTAGCGTTCTCCTTCACCATTCTCTCAACGCTGGGACTCAGCAACTTTTTATTAATCGAAGGTCTTGTGCTTCCTTTCTCTTCAACGAAAGGATTTCCATTTCTTTCCTGACTTTTCATTTTGTCTAGTGAATAAGCATATTTAGCCTATTGCTATAAACAAGTGTTTACTGCTCGAAGAATTGCGCGAATTCCGAAGTGAATTATATTCGGACGCATTCCGTACCTTCCGATCGTGATCCTGCAGTGTATTTAGGGGCCGGAGGAAGTTGCCGGTCAGTGATACTGTGGAATGAGAGCTCTTCCCTGATAACATATTGGCTTGGAAGTGTTTACCGCCTTTGCTGGGCCCTGACGTAATATCAACAGATTTTCCTTTCTTATGAGAAATTTTCGAGTTTAATAGAGGACGCTGTGGCCCATTCGCTTTGGTCTTGCTGATATACACAAGCTCTTCGCGGTTGCTCTCTTCTCTTTGATTTAAACCTCCTGTAGGTATGAATTGCGCCGAAGAATTTATATAATGAGTGATCTCATTGCTCTGAGAGCGAGTGATGTCATGCTCGAACTGCTTTCGGTGGTGTTTCTCTATGCTGAGAGCGAGTGGCGTGAAACCTAGAAGTTCAAGGACAATGAGGCGAAGATGATAATAATTTCTCGTACTTTTTGTTTCACTTTTTATGACCACGGCCTCTCCGCCTAATTTTCGACAAGATATATTGCTGGCATCAACTTTTTGAGTTCTCTGGCTAATTACCAGCAAATTAATCAGGGTTAGATCATTAGATTTTGCGAATAACAACAGAAAAGCAGCGAAAATTAAGTAATGTGTTACCTTAAACCGTTTGCATGAAATTGCTGCACGGACTTCTTTTCCCTTTCGGAAACTGATAAAGTTTCCATAGAAAACTTTGTATAAGGGTTGCTTCTGCTGGCCGTTTGATGCATCTAAAGCTAATCAAAGTATTTTAATTTTTTTATGAGCCTCCTGGTTAATTTTTATTCGCGTAACTTTGTTTCGCATGATAAAATTAACTTAGAAATTGAAAGAAAAAGCTCTCGAGCAATAATCAGGGGAGGCACTCTTGAGTCTTTTTAGAGTCTTTTCGGCGAACATAGGCTTTGAAAGAAAACTGAAAAACTAAATTTTGGCTATCAAGAAAATGGGTGGAGCATCAAATTCATTAATCATACCAAATTCTTATTGAAAGCTGTGATGGGAAAATCTTAATTACGTCTGTTTCTCCCTAACAACAGAGGAAATCCTGAAAACGGATGTAGTTGCTCTCCCTTTTTCGAATCTTGGTTCTAATAACGCAAATGAGCTAAAAATGACCTTGAAAAAATCAGCACTTGAAAGATCTAAGCTTAAGTCAAATGACCTTGGAAGCTCCGAGAATCTCGAGTAGAATAATGGTATGTAGAGTAGTGGAGTGAATTCTATCGGCTGAGAATTAATATTCGTTTTCGGATTAGTTTATAAACAATTCTTTGAATTACTAATTTAAAGCAGATATTTTTAAAAATCAAAGTTCCAAAATTATGGGAAACTGCGTCCTTCGAGACTGTGGCTTTGACGTAGAGCGTAGAAACGACAACAAACTTCTTGAAGAACTCCAAGACAAGGTACTACCAATACTAAGTTTTAAATTAATCGTAAGTAGAGAAAAACAAAAAAGGAAAAGCCATTGCCGAGAGTCTCTGCCGACGGAAACACTGATGAAGAAGATGGAGATAGTGAGATGTCGGATGAATACGAAGAGGAAGAATCCCCGAAGAAAAAGCCAAAGAATAGGACAAAGAAGAATCCTGTAACAGTTCAAATTCGATCTTCTGAGGAAAATTCGGAGAACGAGGATTCCGTCGACAGAGAAAACGGAGAGAACGAAGGGAACAGAGTGAATGGGTATCAAGCTAACTACAATGAGGAAGAGTTCCAGCATGAAGATTTCATGGAGATCGAAAAAGAGCTTTATGAGTTCATGGTCGCTTCTTCGCCTGATTTACTAGTACCGAAAGGTCAAGCAGCCATTCCGAAAAAATCTGCATTCGCAAAAAGTACGTACGCCACTGAAATTTCGGATTCAAGGACACCTAATGGAAAGTCAACCCAAGACAAATTCAGCGTAATTTCCAAAGCAAATCTCTTTAATAAGTTCAATCTAGGCGCTAAGAAGCACTCATGATGGTACCGCCAGTGCTGAGGATGAGGGTGTTGTTTACGAAAAACAGCATACAGCGAAATTTCAAGAACTTGATTTCCCATCGAATAAGAGCGGAGGGTCTTTGAACCAAACAAAGGTTAGGAGTCACAAGAATTCACCAAAAGGTATATATTTAGAATCATTGAGAGATCAGCTACAATGATAGTTAGAGAACACCAAGCATCACAGCAGTAATAGCTTCACTTTAAACAGAAGTAAGCATCTTCAGCGGCACGAAGAGTACGTTGAAGATAAGCACACACCTCAGAAGAGTCCTAAAATAACTGTATCAAAGGAATTGGTTATTGAACCAAAAATAAATAGAGGGAGAGGGTTTCCAAATGTATATTTCAAAGATCTCGTCCAGCAAAATGCAAATATGAAGAGTCAAGTCACTTCGCCGGTGTTGGGAAGAGTGTTAACCAGCGAAATATCGGATAATGACCGAGATTAATGGAGTTATCATTTTATAAGGTGTCTACAATTCAATTTATTTAAGGATTTATTCAATATTTTAACATTGCAAGTAAAAGAATCGATTTTCTCTCTCTATGCTTTTTTTTTTTTGGTTTAATAAACTCGCGTATTCATTGAACCGCAGTTTCAAAATTCAAAACAAACTTCATTGTTCGAAAAAGATGCGATTAATAATAAAGGAAATCTGAGAAAATTTGAATTTGTTAATTTGAATCAAAAATAACAATTCTCATTAATTCGAATTTGAATACATCAATTGCGCTATGGTCCTTGATAGTCTCTGTTTATCTATTTTGTTAATTCGATTGTTTTAGTGAAACTTTGGTGGTTCTAAACTCGTTTGAGCAAATATCGAGTTCATATCAAGTCTGAAATAGTGTATAATTTGCTTGAAAATGAAAAAAAAAAAGAGTATTACATGCAATAAAATTAATGAACAAAAAAAATATATATTAGTCTGAACAATGTAATAATAATAGTTCCCTCAGGATCCCTTTCTATTAATTTGCAATCCACTCTCGTGAATTTTCAATTTAAACCAATTAAGAAGTTTTGAATTTCTATAACCAAAATACTTGCAACGTGTCTCGAGCCAGCATTTGAAGGTGTGAGGCTGGCTTTGATTTTATATCGTGAAATTTGGACATTCAAATTTCTTTTTAATATCTTGAAACCATCGGATCGCTTGTTTTGAAGCAGGACTCTCATTAACATTCGGTTTCGTGAAAGTTTCAATGGAGTATTGGAGATTAATTCGCTCTCTTTGAGCACAACTGTTGCTCATTCCTCCGCTTCTGAGATGATTGTCAACATCAAATATCCTCTTACTTGGCCCTGGATCATTCGAAATTTCATCAAGTTGATGATCATTCTGATGACCATGACGTTCTCGTGGGATTTCATTACCACAATGACAAGTGCGTAATTTTTTGTCTCTAGCCTTGTCAAGACTGTTTTTGCTCACCCCACAGCCATGTGATTCATTATAGTCCTCTCGAGTGCAATGGTCGGAAGACCACATAGATGAGCTCAAGATAGACTTAAAACCTTCGTCTAGGTTAACGAACGGAGAGCTTTCTTCATCAAACTGGAAATCGTTTTGAAAATGGCTCTCGGTCCACTGATTCGATAGGTTAGTAGAATAACTATTATTCTGGCCAGTGGAATCGCAATGATCGAGCTTTAGAGAGTTTAAGGTTCTGTTAATTGGATAAGGTTCAGAAGTTGACCCCAGTAAGTGCGATTGGCTCGAAAGTCCTTTTTTATCGCTATGAACTCCAATAATTAGATTATTGTGGCTTTCCGGTTTTTCTTTCTCCATTCTTGAATGAGTTAAGCAAATGAGGTTATCATCAAGCTCTTCGTCGCTTCTTCTCGTTCTTTGATGCTGATCTTCAGATATTGAAGAATTTCGTGTATTCGAGTTAGAGTCACGGCAGTCATTTGATCTAGGAAGATAAGGATCCAAATGTGGACTTTGATTGGAGTTGTCCAAATTCGATTCACCAAGGTGAGTTTTGGATTTCTCTTCTTGTGCTTGAGATTCGTACTTGCGGAGGAACTGGTCCACAATCATCTCATCGGGAATGTTATTATTGATATCCCAGTCCGCTGGAATCATTGACAGATTTTCTAAAAGGCCTGTATTTTGCTCTGCTTTGAGCTTCTTGATAAGAGAGTTGAAACGATTCTTGACGGCGTTTTCTGTCCTAGTTTTCATTCTTTTCGCGATTTCAGCCCATTTTTTCCCTAGTTGCTTGTAAGCTCTAAATAACTCCACATCTTCTTCTTCCGTAAAACGCCCCTTTGTTACGTTTGGGTCTAAGTAATTATTCCATCGTTCTCGACACTGCCTTGGGTATCGATACACGTTCAACTCGCTGCGGGCGTTGAGTTCATCAGCGACTTCCTTCCATTTATGAGTGTACTCTTTTTGTTGAATTATTGACTTGAGAAGTTCATCTTCTGATTGAGTCCAAGGGACTTGCCGCAGCGTTTTCTTCAGACAACCTTGCCATCTTTTTCTGAGTAGGCCAGCTTCTTTGTTGGGGAAGATAGAAGATAGAAAAGACCATCCTTCTTCAGTCTATACATCAGTATAAGTAAATCTCGCGGGTTTTACATTCATAAAAAAGAATAGAATAGAACAAATTCGAAAAATTGAAAAAATTTCTAAAACCACAAAAAACGTTACCAAATTTTCAAAATCCGTGTTATTGAGATAGGAATAGAATACGACAATATGAGTCAATAAGTGGACTTCACCGTCAGTCCATTTGTTGTGAGAAGATTTAGTCTTTTGGTTTAATAATCTTTCAACAATTCGATCAAAATGACTCAGCAAGTTATTAGGTGACGATATTTCTTCGAGTTTGACACTCAAATTTGATTTTATCTGTTCAAAATACAGACACAATTTTTGAGGATGCTGGAACGCTGAGTTGATGAACTTCTCAAATCTCGCTCGAGTGTAATGGATTTGAAAGTTGTATGCGCTGGCGGGTGTCTTCGAGTTGGATTCGTTTCTTAGAAGGTGGTTAGTAGGTGTAGTTGATAGCGCTCCCGTTTGAGAAGGCGTCCCATCCCCTAAAAAAATAATCTGTGTGAAATAATTTTGAATTAATCAATTTACTGATTGCTTGAAGTTGCGTCAAGGAAAGGCGATTTTGAGTCAAAGGAGTCTTATGCATACTGAAGAAGAATATGACTTTTACGAGTGAAATGGCAAGAATATTAATAATAATTTGGATTATAAGATTGATGCGGAGAAGCTTCTCACTAATTAAATATTTGATTTTTACTGACAGAATCATGAAAATTCAAATCAAAAACTGAACACGCGCTTATCATATCTTAGAGCCCAAAAAACATTTCTTTTTTAATATAATAAACTGTCTCGAAAGCCGGAGAGTCCAAGTTTAGCTGTAATATCATACAAATTATATTGAAGAGTAAAAGATGCTTTTGAATTCCTTTCCAAATCTTGTGAATGTCTTTCAAGATCTTAACGTTGTAAATGAATGAACTTCTTGATGATACATCGCAGCAGGGAGATAGCTGGATTATTGTAATAGAATCATCTGTCATGATTGGTTTGTAGTTGTACGCATTCTCTTAGACAGAAAAATTATTTCAGCTTATTACAGAAACTAGTTTTTGATGTTTCTGTGCGCCTACTTTCGAGATATTGCAATCAATCATGTTGTTGTCAACTGCAACCAACACCATGTAATTCAATGTAATTTTCAGATTCGATGAACGTATATCAGAATCTCAGACAAATTTCATCAGCTACGCTCTTCTCCCTTTTGGCATTTCTATATTGGCCGTAAGCCTACTCCCAAAGACTTCTCTAATGATTTTTGTTTTGTCTTCTCAACTAAGTGCTAATTTGATCATTTCAAAAATAGAGTCTTTAGTATCTATATTGAAGTGACTGGTCTTCTTAGAGCTGGTTTCTTAAATTGTTCTCCTCCTTATCGACAAAAACTACGTGCAAGAAGATATTTTTTCCAGCTTTTACCGCAAAGGTTTCATTTCTCATGGTATTATTCTGTTCAACTACAAAAAAATCTCTAAGTCATCTGTGCTTATTCCTTATTCTAGCCATAAAGACTCGCTGGAGCACATTTGCATTCTAATAATGCACTCTGCTGCCGTGAGTGAAGTAATTCTATAGAAACCACATACTTAGATGAGAATTGATTACAGAATGCCGTTGAGGGGTTTGCTGGCTTGATTCAACAATCTAGTACAACTAGCAATTACGCATCTGCTCTATATTGAACAGCAATATATTCCTTCACTTGGCATAAAAGCCCGTAATTCAGAATATTGCTTCCTACGATACAAAAACAAGAATGTAGAACACTAGTATCCAGGGAAACCGAGTTTTGTTCTTCTCCAGTGTCTTCTCTTAGAGTTGTATCTAGTAGGACGAGGTTTAGAAGGGGTTATTGAAAATTGAAATACCTAATTTTGTTTCCAGTTCTGTATCTGATCCAGTTAGGAAGAGGTCTGTTCTGATGAGCCTTCTTGGCTAATCTTTTCTTGAGTCCAAGAGATTTAATTGCTCCCTAAGCAGGTAAATCAGTCAGGTGAACGTGCGCGCAGCTCGTGTTACCATTTATGAAATGCTCTTTTTAGCTATTGATTGAATAAATCTTTAACAACAGATTTATAAGGCAAGCATAAATCCTCTCCTTTATTGTGCATTGATTATTAATACCTCCTATGCGCATTAATATCTACTATTTTATTGTCTCTGGAAGAAAAGAAAGAATGATGTACGAATAACTAGAACAAGCAAGTATTTTCTACTGAGAGAGTTGAAAAAGGTCCTGGTGCTCTTCAGTTTAAGTCTCGAATTCGATGATAAACTTGTATATACCATGATGAGGAAAGGCTAATCAAAGTCATTGAGCTTTACTTCCTATTACTATTTTTATTTACTAAGAATTAGGCACAATATATATATATATGAGTCAATGTATTAAGACTAGATGATACTATTTAATTCAAAAAGTGATTCTATATTCCATAGTTGAGCCTTAAATAAGTGGAGATTTAGTTTTGTTGCTATTCGATTTTACTTCATAGAAAATTATTTTATTTCATTTTTTTTTTTTAGAAAAACGAATACATATGGAAGGTGGGTTGTCTTGGATGGTACCACTACAACAACTACTTGAAATTACCCATTGCAGATTGAATTAATATTTCGGTTGAAGAATTTAAATCGAAGAGTGCTTCTGCTGTTTAATAATACTACTACACAAAAAAAAAATATTTGAAAAAGTTAAACAATAATTTATTAACAATTAAAATTTATGCCTTAATCTCTCAATAACAAAGAGATCTTAAGTCAGGAGCTACCCAACGATGGAACCATCAGTGTCGTCAAATGAAAAAAAGCATTATGATGGATTTAAAAACCCAACGATCAAGCGAGCTCTCGGTACTGGAATTATCCCCTTGAGACTTTCAAATATTCAAGCTTTTTTTCATCAGCTTTTCCTGAAATTTAGGCCTTTTAGATTTCAACCCGATTTAATGAATAGACCTAACTCATTCATCTGTCTTAGGAAACCAGACCTCAATAGCAATAGGTTCAGGATCAAATATTCATGAAAAAAATTTGCATTATTAAAACTAGCATTTTAATGCTACATTAAATTTTCTTCTTACTCGTTGCTTAAGCAAAAAAGGAAGAATTGCTTCAGCTCCCTTCAACTAGCCAGAGATAAGGGGATAATAATGAACACTCTCTCACAGATCCATGTGCATAGGTTATCCAGTGCCGCAAAGATCTGTAATTTTTCGTAATTCTAGGGCAGAACGCTCTCCTGGTAGTGTCAGAATAAGAACCTCATTTACAATCTTCATCGGGATCTTCATATGGTATAATTTTGACCAGAATTGGCACCATCCATAAAGCATTATATCCTGAGAGCATTTGGTATTGAGGTCAAAAGAGAAGTAACCGAAACGAGTCATGAGGCGATTTGTTGGCTAGATTTATAGTTTACCCTTTGAACAATGAAAACAGAAGAGCTCGATCGGTTAATCTATTCTGTCTGGCTGCAAATTTTATCAAATGAAAAGCCAACAACTGGCCATTTTTCTGTTGAATGAATTCTTCCAGAAAGTTCTTTTGTTTTAGAAAAGATGACATACCACTCCTCAACCTTCTTTTACCATAGTCTTCTATAAAGTTCCATTATACCCTTTCGGTACCCTTGTCCATATTAGCTACACTACCATTTCTCTAGGATGTATACTAAGTCTACATGTTGTCATTCTGGCCAGAAATTTGGTTCGCTACTTTGATTTTATCGAGCAACTTTTAATACCCTTATCTCAGATAAATCAGACAAGCAACAATCTACTAGAGCAACTAAGAGAAAACCCAAGAAATGATCTCAAATACGAGACTTACTACCAGCCTAAGTAAGCCAAGTAACAGCACTCAAGAAGATTATGAATTGGCCTTGAAGAAATACCAGGAAGCTGTTGAGCTCAATCCAAAAAATGCGAATGCCCACCACAACAAAGGCACAATGCATCTCAGGCTAAAACAATACAAAGAAGCTCTCCAATCTTTCGAAAACGCCATAGATATCAATCATAGACACTACAACGCGCATAATAACAAAGGTGTCACCTTAAAGAAAATGGGCCACTATGAAGGCGCATTGCTAGAATTCGAAAAAGCTATAGAGATTAACCCAAAACTCTCGGCCGCTGTTTTGAACAAGGCTTATCTCTTGGAAGATTCAGACAAATACGAAGAAGCTGCGTTGGCTTTTGATCAGGCAAGCCAACTTAAACCAGACGATTGGAATCTCGTTTACAAGAAAGGATATTATCTCTATAAGCGTGGCCAGGACGAGGAGGCCTTGATCGCGATGGACAAAGCAATTGCTATGAATCTTAATTATACGGCCGCTCACTCCTTTCGTGCAAGAATTTTACAAAATTTCAAGAAATATCGAGAGGCTCTGGATGAATGTGAAATTTGCCTGCTCCTTAACCCTGAAGAGACGGAGTCTCTGCTAATTAAAGGAGCTATCTTTAGGGAGATGGGGAAATTTCAAGAGGCTCTAAAAATATATGATTCTATTATTAAACTCGAGCCTAAAAACTCCCATGCGGTTTGTAATAGGCATTTCCTGAGAAGGGATCTCAAAAAGCAGGGAGTGATACCGAAAGAGGAAGGTGATGAGCCATCATGCGTTGTTTGCTATGAGGAAGAAATAACACAATTTATTTTGCCTTGTAGTCATTTTGTCCTTTGTGAAGGCTGCGCGAAAACAATTATGAAAGACACGGCGAAGTGTCCTTTATGCAGGGGAAAAATTGCGGCTCTGCAGTCTACATACTGTGATTAATTTGCTTTGTGTATGTATTACTTGTCTAGAAAATTCAACTGATACTTAAAAACTGTGAGATATTAATGAGTCTATAATTTCTCTTTTCAACCTGATTTCAATTACAGAACTATTTAAAGTTCATCTGGAGATCGAATTACAGGAAACTCCCGCGGTATTGTACCTTCAAACATAATAGGATTGCCCAGAAGAGTTGATTATTGAGGTCTTTGTTTATGAGACATATCAAATCGGGTTCTAGCTATGATAATCATTGAAGTTTACGTTCTAGTTACATTTAGCACTCTACAAAGTGATATGCTAGAAGCAACAAAAAAAAAATGGAACGCATCAAAATTGGTTTATTTTTTCAAATAATTCGTTGCACCACTTTTCTTAAATAAGCTAATGTATCGAAAATCGACAAATTTTTCACTAATGGAAATTCGTTCCTTTGACTCGGTGGGAGTTGAAAGTCGAAGGAGTCCAATATTCAGAAATCCAAGATAAATTTTTATGAGTTGAAAATTCATAAATTAATTCATCAACCTGAGTTTATAGCAGATTTTCTTCAATGAGTAGAAACCAGCAAAATTTAGAACTGAAGTTTTTAACCTACGTACTATACATCAATGACCTCATGAATGAACCTGTGACCAACTCAGTATGACTTAGGAACGCGAAAATAGATGTGTAATGGCATTTGCCATTAGACCAGTCTATCAATATCATTCTAGTTAATCACCTTGCCTTGATCACTTCAAAACATGGCATCTTTTTCTCTGAGGATGTGTGAATTTTTTTATAGAAATTTCTTGCTCGAAAGGAGAGAAATTCGGGTATTCCTGAGGTAATTTTGAGGATGAGAAATCTTAATTATTGCAAAATTTTAATCCTTTTTATTGAGGTAATATCTAATCATGCTGGTGGCTCCGCCATTACCATTACATGATTGCCTACTTGGCTCCTCAAAAGAGACCCGCTTTTTATACCCAGAGACAGGTATCACACATCTCGCTTGCCAATTTTCTAACCGCCTAACAAAAGACGCAAACTTTTTAAATGATACCGTGACCAACCCAGATGTAAAGGTCAACATCATCTTTGACGTCTACTCCTCTATCACAGCTCTACTAACCAATGGCGATTTTTCCTTTAAAAGCAAAGGACACCTCAAATTCGTTATCGAAATACTCGGAAACGGTCTCATCCCTCCTCTCAGCAAATTTAGCAAAAAAGGCCAGAAAGTTCACAGAGGAATCCTCAGAATCTACGAATATGTAATTTTTGGAAGCGTCGAGCTTTCGCAAGGAGTAGAAAAAAAGGTTCTTGTTCGGCACGATGATCCTAAGGTAGCAGATTTACTTTCTCTACGAGTGAGTTAACGATTTATTAGCCTGTATTAAATATCAAAAATGAGAGCGACCAAGTGTTGTTCCGAGAAATGCTGTCACATATGACCTTTGTGTTTGACAGAAAAAACTTTTCTCCTAATGTGGGAGAACTGTTTAAGAACTTGAGAGATATCCCTTCTCTCAAAATCGTAGAAGCTAAGCACCGCGAGGATATTAGAAAACTGTGTATCCAAGTGTTGGATATCTACGACAAGTTCCTCAACAAATATCATAAATATTTCACGAAAGCAACCTGGGATTTTTTCGTGAAATTACTCATGGGACTAACGAATTATCAACTTGAGGTACTCTCTCGGCTCTGCCCTCTGATTAATGTATTTATTACTAATTCAACAAAACAGAATGATTCAGTGACAGTTATATTCAACCGGCTGCTAGTTACGACGTTCAATGCTTGGATATATTCAGGAATAACTGATGTAAAACTCTGGGGCGTGTTTTCGGACTATTCGAGGCAATGGATGAATCGTGAATAGTAAGGCAGCTAGTTTGCACTCAGGAAATTCTGAAAAATAATTTTGTAGTGTATTGAGATGCTGGCGTGCGATCCTTTACGGGGTAACTAGTAAACTGATTGCGGATTTTGTTCACGAAGCTTCCGAAAAATCCACTGACAATGACACTGTCAAAGCCGCGGTCAAAGAAGCAAAAGAAACGAAGGCGACAAAAAAAGGTAATTTAACGATAAAGTATCCGAAGGAGAGAGAACAAAGTATACGCATCTACTTGCGATATTATAACGCAGTTTATTTATTTGTAAAAGAAGACGAAGCTGGAAAAGAGTCAACCGAGAGAGACACTCATAACGTCGTTTATGACTATCAAAACCACAACTTTACCATCACAGCTGAATACGTAACGAACAGATAATTTATCCTTCTCTTAATTGAAAATTGATAATTGCAGAATTTGTTTTTATGGGAGAAGTTCATTCATTTATTCGAGAGGACCAAAACGCCTCGATTAGAAAACTCCAGAAGGGCCACTATTCATGGAGTAGAAGCGCTTAATAACTTGACTATAGACAGTGCAAACTATTGTATCTACCTCAAGGCTTACGACGATATTATATGTAATTCCTTGGCATTAACTAATCGAGATATAAAATATCTCTTTTCATGATCAAGTGGATTTACTGAGCATCAGTCGAAAGCCGAATAAAGAAAGTTCAAATGAGCGAAAAGACGCTGTACCTGACTTCGGTTAACTTATTCAAATTTTCATACGATGTCTGAAGAATATTTGCTGAACAGGAAACAGCTTTTTAGCGCAAGAGACACCAACGAAATCAGAAAAAGAGCATAACGAGCTAATCGATAATGTACATTTTTTTTTTGGCATTAATATCACTTCAATTCACAAATCACCTTCAGCTAATCAATGATCGCCGACATCGTCGCCTCTACGATGAAGAGCAAATCATCAAAGTGGAGTTCAGACGAGATAAGAGTCCTGAGCAGAATAGTGGAATTAAGACCGCGAAACCAAAAGCAGCGAATTTCCGAATAAATAAACATAAAACTGTGAGTGGGCAGGCGATCCTTTCCCTATTCGGCAAGTGGTTGTTTGAAGCCATCAACGTCGAGGTAGTTTTACGTGTTTAGCTTAGTTCTAATGAAGTGATCTAGAGTCTGGCATATCAAAAGGTTTGCAGTATGGGTTTGAGCATATTAGCAAAAGTTTTCAGTTTCTCGAGAGGTCCTTTCAAAGACGAGCACGTGAGGCAGTTCTATCTGGGTTTGAAAGCTTACTTCAGCCGGAATGACGATCGAAATGACATTCATACTTTCATCAGGGCTTGTCGAAAGCTATTCTGCAACTCTAATGTTGCTCATAATTTATTGCTGCAGAAAATCCTCCTCGAAAACATTCACAAGTTCTGTGTGAAACCAAAGCCTGAAGAAACTATTACTCCAGACACGAGGAAAATTTATAATAAAATCATCCAATCGGTTATTTGCAGACAGCAGGAGATTTACAATGCGAAAAAATCATTGAATGATGATATGTTTTACTATAAGGAATTCAAAAATCTTGTTTATGAATCGTTTGTAAAGGAGAAGGAGTTTTTCAAATCGCTTCCCACCACCAAACCCAGCAGCACCCAAAAACCCGCACAAAAACAGGACAGTGCAGATAATCAGCACATAGTCTTTCTCGCTACTTGGAACTTTTTGATCACAAGCTTTTTAGACTCCAAAGTGTGTGAGTTTTTGAACAGCTTTGTCAATGGTTTCGAACAGAACCCAATACTCGTAAGAGATCATATCATTATTTTTGGACTAATGCCTTTCATTTTGTTATTAGACGGCAAACGCTTTTGAGGTGCTGCTGACTACAGCTGAACTTTGCATGATAAAAATGCTTGACAGCGATCTTTCTGCAGATACGGTCGAAGACATCCTAATGAGCGCATCAACTGCCTTAGGTTTCTTATGTTCAGGGATCATTGAGGTAAAAACTTTGTTACTATATCTCTGCAATGATTGAAATTAATCTAACAAGGCCAAGCTTAAAGAGCTTGCTGAATTGTGCAGCACGAGATCAAGCAGCAACAAACGCGAAATTGATTTTACCACTGCGTCTGTTGTTAACGGGCTTGCTAGCATTTATCTTTGGATTCTTTGCTCTCAGCGGATGAGATGTCAGGATATCGACCAAAAAGTATACTCAAAGAAGAGTGAATTAAAAGAGCAAGCTGGGATCAAATTGCTATTACAAGCAACCGAATTTCAATCAAGATTTGTCAGTCAGGCTGCAAGGATGATGATCACGAATCTTTGTAATTCCTTTGGAAGGGTGAATTTTTCGAAGGAATTCCCTTTCGATGGGTCCGTTTTAATTCAGGATTCTTCTAAGAAACATGGTATCCCTCATAACTCACTGAGCAAATCCAATTCAGTTTTCATAGGGGACAAGACTAATCTTAACGAGCATGTTATTTGCCATTTAGCATTCAACGATGAGTTAATAATTACCTTCTATGACTTTGAGCTTTCGAAATATCACGAAGGTATTCGGTCAAATGAATAAAATTGGATTGTTAACCACTCCATTATAGATTTAGTCATCGAGATTAGACATTCGCTCGGGAAGTATTATTGGTATGGAGAGCACTACTACAGACTTCACTCGCCTCTAGAGCTTGACCAAAATAATCATCATTCTCAAGCAGAAATAATGAGAACTCCAAAAGAGGAACTCGATGAGAACGACCCAGAGGAAAAAATTTTAAAATTCAGTTGGCCAGAAAACTTAACTGATAAGGAACTTGATGAACTCGTGGAAACTCAAATATATAATGACACGGCTTCAAAATCGTTAAAACTTCAACAAAAGACTTTTAGAACGGACAACAACGGAGAGAGAACGACAAAGTCCTACGCGAAATTTCATAAAGTCAGGAGTTTTCTTCTTAATTTTGGTCTTTTCGATTATCAAGATATGAGAGGCGTAATAGTGTTGAATGAGGATGAAGAATTACGAAAAAATCTCCTCGAACTCGACACTATGGCAACTAGAGCGCAGATAAAGGTATTAAAAACGCAATTCGTGAAGCATTACAAATTGAATTCAAAGGTTAATGTACTTTATTGTGAAAGCCCTTATTCGTGCTCGTATCAAAATTTCAGTGCCCAAGATAACTCTTTCAAAGTACTGAAAAGAAGAATTCATTTGCTAATCATTGAAATATTAGATGTTCCTTAACAGCATAGGAACGTTCGCTGATGAGAATGTATTGGCTCAAGGGACCTGTGATACGCTCAGATCGCTCGTTCAAGAGCACAAAGAAATCATTTATTATTCCACTCCAATCTACGAAATAGTTTACTTCTCACCGCAGCCTACTAGTGATGTGAAAACACAACTCGAGGTCAATACAAAACATGCTTTTCTCTTCAGAAAACTGGAACAAATTGTTTTATTATTTCTAGAAAATGCCCTGGGTGAGTGACATTCATATCATATGGAACGCGTGCAAGAACGACAAATTTGATGACAAAAATCCTCTTATTATCAAAAAACTTGATTTAGTAGATAACCGAGTAAGCAATGCCCTTCTCGTCAAAGGTTACAGATAATATTTCTTCTTAGTGTGCTATTATTATCACTCCGCTCCGGCTCAACTATTTCAGAATTAACTTATTAGACTCATTCCCAAAAGAAAAAAGTAAGTCTTCGCCCTTCATGAAAGGAAGCCTCAAATTACTTATATGACTTATTAGAAAGCCAATTGTTCTCTCAAGCAGATGGCATGGAAGTGACGAGAGAGCTTCTTCCAATAATTTTAGCCCAAACTATTATAAGCATACACAGAACCATGATGATTCAACCTGACGACGCATATTATAGTGAGATTGTATTTGGAAATCAAATGAACCGAGAAAAGTAAATATTGAAGTATTTGGCTTTGTTAAAGTTTGAATCATAGAAAAATAATTCAGATTCTCGAAGGCCAGGAGCAAAAGAGTAAATGGGAAATTATCTCTGAGTTACTTCAAATTAAGTAAAGAGTCAATTGAGGGGTTTATGTCTGATTATAACTGCTAAAAGAGGAATTTTCTTAAAAGAATGTAACAATTATTTATTTGGTGTCTGTTTTGTTTTCAGAACCAATGCCAATTTTCTTGCATTTTTGCTTTAAATGTAAAACTATAACGATGCTACGTTCTTGATAAAATTGAAGTGCTTAAGAGGATCTTTGAGATAGATTCAGAAAATCAGATAAAATCTGGTGATTGCTTGTGAGGTTAAATTAAAAACTAGTTTTATTACGAATATTTGAAGTAGGAAATGAAATATCCAGAGAGTGGCGTTTTTAATTATCTTATAAGAAAGGAAGCTTGCAGGAGACTATTTTCTTGCTAAATATGTCTAAATTTACGACAAGGAAAACAGCTAATAGTGTTACAATAGCATATGATTCTGAAGGGCTGATTATCAAGTAATCATAATATTTTGTATAAATTAAAAACGTATAGCCCTTTTGGAGTTTTGTAAGAAGGTATCCTATCTCTCCTCTTTCATGAACTCATGTAAAATATATATATTTGAAGGAGAAGCTCAAACCAAATATAAACGATATATTCTGTCATATTTTCAAAAATACTTAATGACTTCTTCTTCAATACTTTTCAAATCGGCTCAGGGCCTCTTTCAAGAGATTCAGTGGCTGGTTTTTCTTTCTCTATCAAGGTTTGGTTGAATTTATATCGTGAAAGATCATTATTCATAAATAATTTCTATTTTGCTATCATTGAGAGCACAATCTCAAGCAATTTAGGTATGAATAAGCTAATCTCCTTTCTTCTAAAGCTCGAATTATCATTATTTTCATTATCGACAGTATTGTTCTTATTACTCAACGAAATTATTCACTCAATCGAATTGAATTCCAGCGTTGCGACAAAAATACTAATTTAAGATTGCCAAAAAAATTAAAAAGAAGAACGAAGCACTATCGCAGGGGTTACACTGTAAGACCCTATAGCCAGCTTCCAAGTTACAAACATTGGAAAAAACTAATAATTCAATTAACTTATCGTATATGGAGAGTACACAGGTTCAATACCGTCTCGTCAGAGTCAAAAGCACATCCAATCGCTCCGAAAAGCACCCTTTACCACACGTCTTATCCAAAAAGTCGAACGAAAAACAGTTCAAAGATCCCGCAAACAAAAAACCCCCTCAGAACTCTCACAACAGGTACCATCTCAAGCAAAAACGACCAAATACTTATTATGGCCATCAGAAAAACGCCTCTTTCAACCCCTATCCAAAATGTTACAGAAGCAAACAGAAGGAACCTCTAGACTCTTATGGCTATTACCCGCAGTACTACCTTCAAGTGCCTGCTATTTATACTGAAGTCTTTGTTCCAGTCTACGGATATCCTGTTTTTTGTATGAAAACTCTTTATCACGACAAAAAGGCATCAGATAGCAACAGTCCGCAAGAATTGGATAACTGTGACTGCCATACTGTTGCTTCGGAGGAGGATTTGCAAGGATCATTTGGAGAAGAATCCGAGTTTAAAGTGGTGCTTAATGGAAGCGTAATTCATAAAGAGTGCTGCAGAGTTAAAGACCTGGCTTTCCAGAACATTGGTCTACTCTCTGAGTATGAAGATTTTGGCTTTCCTACTGTGGAATCGGAACCAAAAAGCGAGAGTATACCAATGCCTACTTTCTTGACTTAATGTTTTTGGCTTAATATGTTGATATATATTAAGGAGTAATATATGCCTAAGTTCGGAAAAGTTTACATATAACTGCCTTTTGCTTAATCATTAATGAGTGCTCTACTAATATGAGCCATAATTCTTCATAGTTATATTTTTGCCTTAATCTCAATGAAGAACTGAAAAAATCAGTTTCTGGATTGAATTTGTTACTTTCCTTAAGTCGAGAACATGCTTGAATCGAAAATGGTGAGCAATGTTTAAGGCTTTAGTAAATTAGTAATGACTTATTCTAGTTGAAAAAGTAGTTGATTCAATGTGCGACGAAAAAGTAAATAAGTATCAAGGTATGCTTTTGCCTTGAGAAGTACTTATCAAAAGTATTTCATGAAGTAAATATGCAGACTTATTTTAGTATATCCGAAAGAAAATAACACTGATTATATTTCTGAAAAAAAAAAGAGAGCGCAAGCTTATCCTTGTGCAGAGCATGATTATAATCTTAGTAATTGAGAGCATTCGCAAGAGTATTTCAATCAAATATCTGTGAATAGTAATCGAAACTAAATAAGAGTTGTAATTATTTGCATTATAAACATCAACGTCAATAAAATGCTTATAATAATGTGCTGAAGTAATAATAAAATTTTTTGTCGAAACTGAATCGCATCGATATA
>ENA-UOTX01000504-UOTX01000504.1-compost-metagenome-genome-assembly--contig:-NODE-504-length-40627-cov-11.373391_pt1 | contig 40627 bp, 45 predicted proteins | sample MGYA00238143_ERZ746982 | MGnify/ENA primary metagenome ERZ746982 (study PRJEB28758, sample SAMN06268862) | compost metagenome | isolation source: single cell | place: USA: California, Emeryville, Joint... | reverse complement strand
GATTTACAAAAGTATGCAAAATAAAATCGAGGAAAGAGAAGAGCAGAACAGAGCCAGAGAGAAAGCAAAAGAACCGAAAGTCGATGAACCTTCAAGAATCCTCAAAGATTTGGACACTCCTTTGGGACAAGCAACCCAACAGAACGAGTTAGAACCTGCCGATCCAGGATCAAAGAAAGCGATAGATTTAGAGGGTCCGAAAAAGACCTCCGAAGAAGAAATAAAAAGCACAAAGACTCTAAAGCCCGTACGCCCTCAGCCGGAGGGGTTGGCTCTTTCAAAGGATAAATCTACTCCTCTTCCAAAAAATGATAAAAAAGACATGGACTCATCGGGTTCCAAACTAAATAAGCCTCCTCAGCAGATTTCCCAAGTACGCATTAAGAAGAGCATCGCAGAAATAGATAACAAGTTGTCTGAACCCATTAAACTACAGAAAGGCCATGCTGCTGAGGATTTGAAAATGGAAGGGGAAGAAGAAAAGAAGGAGCACAGCGCAATTGCGAAGCAAGGCACTTTATTTGATACTGATGATTCTAGAATGAAAATCGAAACAGTACGTGGTGAGCAGGAGGTCCCTAATCTGCCGATAGGACAAGTACAAAATCCTACTAGAATTTCCTTCATTGCGATGGAGCTCTCGAGAATCGAGCCTCCTTCTACACGGCAAGGTGAAGATAAGTCGGGCAGGAAGGAATACGCGGCGGTTTTAAGGGATTTGGATGAAAATAAGCAAGACTTTGGTATCATTGAGAGTCATGCTGAATACCCAGTGAACCCTAAGCTGAATGAAACATTCATGGCGTCATTAAACACATTTTATTCTCAATCAATTGGAGTGCCATTCACAGACCAATTGGGCATGTGCTGCAGGAAAGTGTGCTTAAAGATCAAGGGTTGTTTGAAAAGAACGTTCCAATTGTACAAAAAATATCTCAATGAGCTCATTGTCTATCTCATTGTGCTGTTTAATTTCTTCTGGATACCAGCGGCTATTTCGTTCCAGAACGACATTATTAGTTATAAACAAGGCTGGTCTTTAGGAATGGAAGGCGTCACCATAGTTGTTAAAATTAAGATGGCTGACAATGAAAGTTTTTGTTTACCACTCGCTGACCTGGTTTCATCTCGTTATGCATCAGTGCCATCTCTCCAAAATAGTGCGGTTTTGTGAGTTCTGCTATTTGCTCGTCGCCTTGGAAAATTCCGACACGACCCTCGATGATTAAATACAATTCACAAGCAAGTTCTCCTTTACGGAAGATATATTCTCCCTTGGATTTTACAAATATTAATGATAATTGGTAGAATTCATCTTGTTTACTTGGGTGAAGATTACGATATCGAGTTTCTTGATCACGTTTAAGGCGAAACCGAGCTGATCGACAGGGAATATCTCACTCTTCTCAATAATGCTTCAGGCAAATTTTAGATAAAACGTCTCAATAAGCTTTTACTCTTTAAACAAATGACTCAATATCTCGTCGCGTAAGGTGAGAGGCAGATTGCTCATAATTTTTTGATCGTCAAGCCCTTTGAATTTTTCCCATAAATAATCATTGTAAACCTGGACTCTCTTTCTGATTTCTTTCGGAATTTGAAGGTAACTCAACCAATCCTCATACATTTGTTTCTTGGGGAGAAGATTAGTTGAGATTTGAGTGAGATGATAAGCATATTTACTCTGGCTATATTAGCTGAAACGGTAGCTTGATCATAAGTGATCAAGTTAGTGAGCTCTGCTGAAATGAGACAAATATAGATTCTGAAAAAGATGACATAGAACATTTCTAAAACCTTCTCCGCATCAGTATTCGAAAATGTAATGGAGGAATAGGCCGCGATTTGAAAAAGCCAACTGAAGAAGTATGCATATCGAGTGAACGGTGACTCGTCAATGAAAGCCAGTGTATGTATTCTAGAATCGTCAAACAAATTAAACTAAGCATTTTGGATGTTAGCTTTCAATTGAAGAGATATATGATTACGAAATTGGGTTCTGTAGGGGCCGCCAAATATTGCAGCTCGGAAACTTTATATTCGATACACACTCCGATGTGTACACAGAACACCAAGAAAATCCCGACGAGAACCAATCTGAAATATGGGATATTAAAATCGGCATTCTCTTTGTAGAAACTAGCCATTCTCAATACTTTCAGCATCTTTAACAAACGGCCAACCTTAGAAATGACTCAGCAAGAAAGTTCTTGGATAGGTTTTTTACCCTCATCGCTGCAATATAAATTGCTGGAGCCTGAAACAACATTAGCAGATAATCCAGTGGAAAAGCTGCTATAAAATCGGAGAAAAACTGTCCGAGGATGTAGCGGTGGTATAATTGGTCTCTTTTTGTTATCATATTCTCACTAACCCAACAATAAGCATTCAATGGCCTCAGAAAAATACTTGTCTTTGACGGCAGTATTTGCCGTGATGAAAATGTCCAAGATGAAAGCGAGAACACAAATGATATCGATGGCCAACGTGAAGCCACTCGTAAAGTTATATGTGAAAGAGAGCGCAAATGGGACATAAAACATATTCCAAAAGCAAGCGAGAGCCATCACACAAGTCCAGCAGAAAATAGTCCTTCAGAAGCACAAAACGATCAATTTTACGAAAATTGTTAAGCATAATTTTACGTTTACAATGGTTGAAAGATGGCGTGTTTGTTCTTTCGACCAATACTCTCTCCTTTTCTGAATACAGTATGGCTTCGGGTACCCCAAATTCCAGTGGCCTTTGGATGACCTACATGTTTTTGAGCAGGGGATTCAGAATATAGTCCTCGGGCATCCTGGAGTTTAGATGAGATAATTAAGTGCAAGAACAAAGAGCAATTGTACTAAAAGTTGCTCTGCAGTGCAGATTTTTGCACGCTGTTTCGCGATTTTTCGGAGGAATTTAAAAGTTTCAGGGAAGCTTTTTGCGATTAACATAAATTTCTCTTTTTCCAGGACCTCAAGTTGGCACAAGGTCAACGCCCTTACTGATACCGTCCTTCTATCTGTGAGTAGCAACCCAATCTCGCCGAAGTAAGCTCCTTGTGTTAACACCGCAATTCGAGTCCTACCGTCGGTTGCGAGCACCTCAACTTGTCCTGATCGAACAAAATACATGCAGTCAGCAAGATCTCCGTATCTCACGATAAGATCTCCAGGCAAGCAAATTTGCGGTTTGAAATATCTAGCAGAATATTAGACTTGATCTTTCTTATTACAGAAAATCACCTCGCAAGAAATAGAACGAGTGAGGGTGATCCGAGATTGAAAATATTGATTCTTGTGATCATATCTCTATTTAATATGAGTGAGAGCTCCGTTTGCAACGATATTGGAAGGGTCTGCAAGACATGGTGATATCGATCTTTAAAAAAAAATAATGTTGGGTTAGTTGATAAGATAGGAGGTTTTCAATTACAAGGCATGGCCACCTCCAGACTGAGACTATAATACAATCTTATTTTCTCACGAGTGCGTGCTGGGACGTTTCTCGCATGACAGAATTCAGTCGTTTGCTGAAGATTAATCCTTATTAAGTTACAATGAGTTTTGCCTAAACCAAAAAGAACTCAAGATTACCTGTTCTTCAAATTTTCCTCATCGAAAAGCGCCAAAAGATTATCGAAATCTCCGAAAATTTGAGCTGAAACCAATTGACCGATAAAATAAGCCACCGTTGTGCCTACCGTTTCTAAAGTTGTCAATGGAAACTTAATCCCGTAAGGTGTTCCTCCCATATCTTCGGATGAGTAGTGAAGAATGTTCAAGTATGTATCAAAAACACCATGGTTCTCGCCTCCAACGTAGAAAGAATAATAAAAGTCGGGATCATCTAAAATAGCATGTTTTTTCATTGCAAGTTTAAGCATCTCTTACCTTTTGCACGCTCTTTTGCTGAGATCAACCACGCCACAGCCGCAAGATGAGTCGCATATAACGCAATCGCAACGTTCTGAATTGTTTTCAGAATAACAATCGATTTGAAATTCCTAAAGAATAGATTCTCTCTCAGCTTTTGAAAAGCACGAACTATTTCGATGACCCTGCAAATTTTTATCAGCAGGAAATAATTTTGGATTCCAAAGCCGGTTTGGGCATCTTCATAGCCCATCGCAATGATAATGGTGCAGTAGATTGGGAAGGAAACCAGGAAAATAAAGCATAGCCATTTGATGGTATCTGTAGATTCTGCATGAATGAGTTTGAATTTCGCGTAGCTCTCAGAAAACCATTTTCGTAGGATGATTCTCGCGATAATCTCGAAGAATAATATGAGCTCAATCGTTATTTCAAAGAAAAGAGCTGCATCGGTAGGAAACCCTTGGGCTGAAGCCCAGAAACCTGCACTGTTGACAGTGTAGCAATTGAAAATGAAAACCACAGCGCCCCAGATGTTAACAAAGTTCAATCTCGGAAATATCGAGCTTCGTTGCGTGACTTCGCGGTTTTCGTGGAGTTCTTGCTCCTGCATTAAATGCTGAAATTCGAGCTCTTCTTCATCTGTGGAGCAAAGAGTTAATTCGTGATATTATGCGGAGTTTACCTATCAGAACTTTTTTCTTTTTCAGCTGTGGTCCAGATGGAGGAACATTTGAAACTTCTTTAGCTGCTGCTGACATTGGAAAAATCTACGGAGGTGTTATTGAATGGATTCTTGAATAGGTGCTACTTTTGGCCAATAAGTTAACTTGTTGGGTTTGGCTTTGAACGGATGATGGAAGTTTTATTTTCTTCTTTAGAAGGTGATTTTTTTATTTATGATTTAGCAAAATCCGAAGTATTCAAACATTTTTAATTTGAAATTCTTTTGGAATTCCATGTAAAAGGGAAATATGTGCATTGCTGTAACTATAAATATATGCATATCCAAAGGAACTCTATCACTACGAGGTTTAGTTAAATTGGCTTACGATATCTGGCCTGCAACACATGAACGACAAAGTATTTATTCCTTTGTTTCTAATCTTTCGATTTTTGAATTTATTAAATTTATTAATTGCAAAAACCCGAAGAAAAGCCATTGTATTTCGGTTTTATTAATTTTCGCAATAAAAGAGCGAGCTCTAATCCAAAGGGAAGTTTATCATAATTACTAGAGGATTTTACTTTGAAAATGTTCACAAAAGCCACCTTAACCATAATAAATTGAAGTTCGATGACAATTTTTTTTACATCTTTAATAAGAAAAGTATCCAACTCGTATATATTTACTTAAAAATCTGCTTTAATTCTTTTACATCTAACTGAAGGAGTGCAAGTTGGAGAGCAATCGCTGTCTTCTCATCAGTTCATACATGGAGAGGTAAGGTTGGTATAGAGGAGGAGGAAGAAAATTAATCACATATGGATTTGCAAAACGAGGCAACGAATTTAACAGCAGCTGCTGCTTCTGTTGAAGGATCATACTTTGAATATTTTGGCTATAGTTTTGGTTCTCTTGTTCAGACTCGAGAGGAACTTCCTTTTTAGTAAGGGTACTCTCCATTTCACCTTCGTTTTTCATTTTTCTTGTGACTTCAGGATCGGTTTCAGACGGCAAATTCTTCATTGTTTTCTTTTCGAGGGGTGGCTCTATGTATACTTCGTCTTCAGCTTTATTTTTCGAGTTTGAAATTGAGTTTTCTTTATCTCCAGGATTTGTTTCACTTTTTACTATACCTCTGTTTTTGGAAACTCTTGCTCGAGTTTGGGGGCCTTGATAAGAGGCGTTTTCATTACTTGGGTTCAAAACTTGGGACAGATTAGGTTTTTTTGGAACTCTAGGTTTCCTTGCTGAGGACTCTTTCTTTTCATTATCCATATCGTTTCTCAATAAAAAATGACGTTTATTTCGAGGAATCTTCCGGACCCTCCCTTCTAAGCGATAGACCTTGAGAATTGATTTTGCAGTTGAATACTTTATTTTAAGCTCTTGAGCAACCTGAAAGGAAAAAAAAAATTGGAGGAATTAGAGGAAAATATCGAGTTTGGCTATATACCTGTATAATCTTTTCTCCCGCTTTCTCAACCCGCTGGATCAGTTCCTTTCTAATGGCGTTGGTGACATGGTGATATTTCTCCCCTACCCGAATGCGCCGCTTGATAACGTTGGCTTCTCCACTTTGGGGCACATTCGAGATTGCTGCTTCGGATAATTCCCCTGCTACTGAAGGGGTTTCCCTTGAAGATTTTTCTTCTAAGAGCATTTGATTTCCAGAGCAAATTAAAAACTAATGAATTTCAAAACCTTGTTCTGATAAGATCAAATGGAAGCAATTTTCTAAATATAGTCAAACTATCTGATAAACGCAAGACAAAAGATTCTTTCGAAATATCTGAGAGCAAAGCATTTTTTCGATGTTTGTGAATGGGCTCACGGATCCGACACAACTTCGAACTGTTAGGAGCGGGGTTGCTTTCCTCTTGGTGTATAGGACGTGTTCGTTAGAAGATATACTGATCAATTTTTACGCTTTTTTTTTTTGGTTTTTTTAATAGCAATTGGTTCTAATTTCTATGTAACGAATTTTGAATGATCAATCAATGGTCTTCGGTCTGGTTATTCGATCCTCGAAAAAAAAGTGCTGAAAATCGATTATACCATGAGATGCTAACAAGTGTCTGCTTAGATTAAGTTGCACTAACATTAAAGTGGTTGTAATATGCGATATTCCATCATTGTTCAGAATTGTTCAGGGGTTAACATTCAGGGGTTCAGAAGAAAATACTGGTGTAATAAATGGGAAACTAATGTGTTAAGGAGCTCTAATTCGAATGAGAAGTAGATATCTACTCAGAGTGGGATTGAATCTCTTTATTTCACTCTACAATTGAAATTTTTGAATGGATGTGTTTAGACTTAGGAGGAGGAAACGAAGTTATTGATTTGAAAAAACAATGCGGTCTTCAGTAAAACCCACTATTTGGCACTCTTGTTCTTGCTATGGATGCCAAAGGTCATTTGTTGGAACTGTCAACGGTAAACTACCTATATATATTGTGATATGGCAGGAATTTGTCATGAGCAACAACAAAAATTACAGTTTTGAAGGGTCACTAGCAGCGAACCTGATTAAGATTTTTTTCAATAATGAGGTGATAAAGTTGCGTTGGTTTGGGTAGATAAGAGCTATAAATAATGATTCTATTCTTTAACATGCTATCGGTTTATTTTTGGCCAAGCCAATGCATAACTCTCGTTTTTTTAAAATCATTTTCTCGAAGATTCCATTCGAATGCTATTTCACAATCCCATCCCTATGAATGCACAAAGCAAGATACTCCCTTAGCAACCCACCCAAAGCAACTACGCCTTAAGAAATTGATTTATTTTACATAATGTTCGCTCTGCAACTGAAGCTTATCGACAGCTATTTTGAAACATACACATGCAGCAACACGATAAATAGCATAACGAACATATTCATAGACTTTATTAGAATCTACTTAGACCTCGAACTTTGAATTAGTATTGACCTATGTTGCGGAGCTCATTGATGATCGACGCAGCTGAGACAAACTATAAGAAAAAATTTAGAGCTAATTCTCTGCAAAAATTACTTTTTTCGCACAGCTGGAGAGACAAACATACACTGTATGATGAACGTGCTCTTTCTCAAAAGCCTTTGGGTGGCCTTGGCATTTATCAGTACAAATATCCCACATTCTGCGTTCAGATTAGTGATTAGTTGCAATAGAAAGAAGCGAAGAGTTACTGTTCGGTTAAAAATTTTGATTGTGTTTGATTTGCGAAGAGCTTGCTCGTTGAATCGGTGGAAGTCCTTTCTTGCATCTTTCCTATCTTTCTTCTTGTTTTGTTCTTTATTTTTTTTTTATTTATGGTTCCAATTCTATAGGAGAATCTTAAAGAGTCACTGAGACATAATTAGTCTAACTGACTAAAAACTCTACATTGTTGAGAAGATGTTGATGAATAACCGAGTCGCTCATGCAATAAAGACTGGTAAGATAGGAAAATCGTTGCTTGTTGATACCCAGAGTTTGAAATAGCTGTGTTATTTGAAATCGTTTGAAAAGATATCTCAAATATTGAGATGAGATGATGCGGCTTTTTTTTTTATTGAGGTCGACGAGAAAAGGTTTGAGCCGAGAAAAAAAAGGTGCTATTCCTCCCTATGATTTTTTCAATTTTGTTCCCCTTGGAATCTAACATTGATTTCGAATAGAAACAATAGCTTCTGAGCCTATCATCTAGAAGCTGATGGGTCGCTTTGGAATAGCCCATTAAATGTTTCATTGTTTCATTTGACATTATCAGTTTCTTCTGACTTTGGTTGGAAATTATTTCATTTTAACCAAGAAGCTTCATCTTCGCCATTAACAGTTCTAGCTTATCGGCAAGTAATTTGCAAGAGCGATTTTTGTTTGACGTGCTCAATGTCATCTTTCTGGAATTGAAAAAACAGAGATTGTCGAGAATCTATAGTCGAAAAAACTAATAGATCAGCAAAAATTAGCAAATTCAACAATTATTAATTTCAGCAAGAGACCCTCGCTGGAGAGAATATTGCCAATATGACATGACAACTAAAATTCAAATAATCAGTTCAACTTGCCCTGAAATGGCCAAAATTCTCATAAATGATGCTAAATACGTCAGACAAAATAGCTAATTTTCGTTCCCAAAGTCTCAACAAACTTATCGAAAGAATCAGATCAATTCATCATCAAGTTTATTTGAACTTAAATGGACCCGCTTACCTTTCTCCATCGTCATTTCCTCTTCCTCAATTAGTGTTAAACTGGCAATAGAATAAGATTTATTTCAAGGTAAAATCCTTTTAGCCACTGCTGCCAGTGAATTGGGTATGATAAAGCAGTCCTCGTTTCTCATCAGAGAGCTTCAGCGTCAGAGGTCCCACTTTTCTCTACTACAAGGCACACGTTCTATATTCGCATTCAGCCAAGAAAACTCATTCGAAAGCTTGAATCTACACCCTGACTTGCTAAAAAATCTCACAAAGCTCGGATACACTTCAATGACTGAAATACAAAAGCTTTCTCTCCAACACCTGTTATCAGGCAAAAACACCGCTCTCCTTAGCGAATCAGGATCCGGCAAAAGCCTCGCATACCTAATTCCCATATTAGATCATCTTTTAAAAACTAAATCTTCCTCTGCCTCAGAACCGGACCCAAAGAAACCTTCAGGTGCTGTTATCATCTCCGCTACAAAAGAATTAGCCTGCCAGGGATACGCTCATTTTCGTAAATTGGATCCCACTAATGCTTTGTCTGCAAACAGACTCGGATCCATCGTCCATCTCTCAGGCATCGTGCAATTTCTTTCAGAAAACAACGACTCCAATGACCTTTCTGCTATCTCACAGATATGCGTAACCGAATCCACCGTTTGGTCGAAGATCGACGCGTTATTTACTACTCCGCTGCAGTTCGATGATATTACAGCGACCAAAGAAAAACTCAATCGTCTTGATATCAATCCCAAGTTTATTGTCATTGATGAATTTGACATCATGTTTTCTGACAAAACCTTTGCTAATGCGATGCGAAATATACTCAGACGATATGCTGCGAAGTATAAAAGCTCTTTTGGCTTGGTTAACGCTGAGAGGCAATTTATTCTCGCCGGTTCAAATATTCCCGCTCAAATAGATAACTTGGACACGCGAACAACGCTGCAGAGTTGGTTCAGTGACCTTAAGTTCTTTGAAACCGCAGACTTCCAAACGGTTCCTAAGGACATCATTCACGAAGTAATAAACATCCCAGAGAGTTATACCCTCAGACAGGAGGTCGAGCTCCTTGCGGAAGCGATAAGGCTGGCTGGAGAGAAGAAGATACTTGTATTTTTTGATGCGTCGAAGACTTTGATGGATGTTCATGATCTGCTGGTTGATAAGAAGATAAACTGTTTTGAATACCACGCTTCCAAAACGACGGAGGAAAGGATGGCGGCGATTGCAGGGTTCAGAAGAGCGAAGAAAGGAGTGTTGCTATCCACAGATTTGGGAAGCAGAGGCTTAGATTTTGGGGATGTGGAGATTGTGATACAGTTCGTGTTCGCATCGAATTTGATTTCGCTCTTGAACAGAATTGGTCGAGTCAGGAGAATGGGATCTAAAGCAGCGGTAGTCAGCTTTGTCAGAGAAGAAGACGAGCCACTGTTGAATGAATATGACAGGTTGAAAGCCACAGGTGAGAAATATAAGCCAGAGCAGCTGCTCAGAAGAAAGAAAATTGCCAGCCAGAGCAGACAACGGCTGAAAGGACCATCGACAGATTCTGAGGATGAATAATGTTGAGATGATAGTTTGTAATAGTGGTATGTGACAGTTTGGTCTTGATTTTGTCTTTTTTCTTGAACTTTTCTATGTGCATGTATAAAGAAGCTGTTAGGAAAAATATGAGGACGTATCCCACAGAAATAAATTCTGAATGACCAAGAGAGAACACTTTATACTTGTTTGGGACATTTAAGCTGTGAAGAATGTAACAAACTTAGTGAGTTTTCGAATTCTGGAGAGCTTGGGCTCATTAGCAGAGGACTATACACTCCAATTCACCAAAACAAATAAATCTATTTCAATGAAGGGCCAGTCCGTAATGATAGGTGGTCACTCGTCAATCGTATCTTTTCAATTTCAATGCTATTAGCTCACTACGAGTTTGGGATTGAGGAGTTTCTTTTTCTAGAGAAGCCATAAAACTAAATTTTGGAAGTTTTCCACTATAAAACTATTAAGATTAGTCTACTAGACACTTAAAGGTGCTCACATGGGAGTAAATCTCCCTGATTCGTTAGTACTCATACTTTTTTCTCTGCAGCTCAAAGAATACTAAATGAAGGCCATACTTGCTGTTTGTTGGCATTGCAAAATTAGAATTTAACAATAAAATTGCTTATCAACAGATATAACAGTTTAATTAACGTCAACACATTTTTATTCTTAGTGAGAGTTTGTTCCGTTAGAAGCCAAGCTTCTGATTTCATTTGTGGAAAGTAACTAAGCACTTTGATATAGAATCATTAGTCCGTCAACAAATGGACTGTCTGTAGTATGTTTACGTATTTCCAACAGAAGAAGAACTGTCAATCTGCAGTGTTTTTGATTTATTTTCAAAGTTTCTCTTCACTTTTGCTCCAAGAAGAAACGTTGAACCTCTTTTTTTTCAGAACTTTCTGTATCATTAATGCTCTCATATAAACTCAAATGATCGATAATATTTGCCATCTGAAATTCTGAATACAAAGGAATGTCGCTTTTTTTTTTTCTTCCAATGTGAGAATTTTAATCGCTATCCCATCTTCCTACTCCACAAATGCACATTTTTAGAGGCTTGATATCTAATAAATTTAATCCAATTATTAGCTTGATCCGTAGCAAGCTAACGATTGCACCGGATTAAAATTAATCTCAGATAAATAAATAACTTTTTGCTACTGTTGCTTCGAGGAAAGCAGAAAGATGGGTTGCTGCAATAATAAAAACCAAAACCAAGGAAACGTCAATACTGTGCCAGGCAGAAACGGCAAGCTTCCCAATGAGGAAGAAGATTTCCTAGAAGGGGGAGCATCAAGCTACCATCACCATATCGCTGTCCACTCTACAAATCCAGAAACAGTTGCTAACCTCCATAAGAACGAAATACACGCACCTGACCCTACAGTGGCGGAGCTTGTGCAAGAGATGCCCACGATACAAAATGAAAAAGTCCTCGAGGCTCTACGAAAAGTTGGCGAGTTTATTTACAATAATGATGATCCTGAGGATCAAGCTCTTCCTTACCTTGGACCTTACAGATTCCAGAACGGAGCTGTTTACTATGGACAATGGAAAAACGGAATCCGATGGGGGCGAGGGAAACAAATCTGGCCTGATGGCTCCCAATACGTCGGATACTGGAGAGAGAACGCTGCACATAAGAGAGGAAGACTCATTCATACTGACGGAGATGTATACGAAGGGGAGTGGGCCGGAGACAAAGCTCATGGCAAAGGGAAGTATCTCCATGCTGACGGAGCTGTCTATGAAGGTGAATGGGACGAAGATCGACAACAAGGGTATGGTGTCGAGAAATGGCCCGACGGAGCCAAGTACGAAGGAGAGTACCTAGGTGGAAAGAAACACGGACAAGGTAAATTCGTGTGGGCGGATGGCTCAGGCTACCATGGATCGTTCAAGAATAATGCCATCGAAGGAAAAGGCGTTTATGAATGGGCTGATGGAAGAAAATACGAAGGAGATTGGAAAAGCAATAAGATGGATGGTTATGGCGTTTTCACCTGGAAAGACGGAAGGAGATATGAAGGAAAATATGCCGACGATAAGAAGCACGGCTACGGAGTTTTTGATTGGCCAGACGGAAGAAGATATGAAGGCGAGTGGGAAAATGGAAAACAGCACGGCAAAGGAACATTTATCGGAAAAGATGGAAAGAGAAGGGAAGGAGAATGGGAGAACGGAAAAAGAACAAAGTGGCTTGATGGAACGGATTAAAAGAACTGAAGCTAGATGAAATTCGTTTAGAGAAGAATAATTTTTTAACGTCATCTGTTCAGTAGGAGGAGATTTTACAGAATAGACTTTCTTATTTCTCATTCATATATTTTTATCAAGCTGCTTTACACATTCTGTTTTTGTTAGTCTTGAAAATTAAAAAAAAAATAAAAAGAAAGGAAATTATATGATATTCTGAAATGCTAAGAGCTCAAAAACAAATCCCCATGAAGCTGCCGAGGTGTTAAGTCCTTCTCTTTCGTTTTACAATCAATGTCATCATAATATCATGGCTACACAGACTAAAAATTTGAAGACTTAACTAGATGTAAAAGCAATAAATCACAAGGCGACTGGTATAATAATTACATATTGGCAATACAATGTTGAAATACTCTACATTTCTTCAAGCATTATGAAGCAAACTATTCAAGATCTAATGATTTCAATTCTTTGAAACCTTTATATCAAATATACATTCAAAGAGATAAAGATAAAAAAATAATTCAGAAAAATTCTATAGGAAAAATAGAGAGCTTTAATATTTTTTGTAATCTTGAACATAAGCTTGTGCGTAGTAAGTCTCTTTGAGATAGCTCAGCACCTCTTTTTCTTTGTAGCGACTCCATTCTTTGATAGCTGATGCTCTGGTATCTCCTGGGAAATCGTCAAATTCTCTTGTTGATGAGAGCCCATCCGCAAGCATTTTCTATTGCAAATCGTTACGTTCTACACAAAAGTCAGAAATCATACCTGAAGATGATCCGGTACGTAGAGCAATTGCTTTTTATCAATAGTAAATAGCTCAACAGAACTTGAATCTGCGATCTATTCCAAAAAAAAACTGTAATTTCTAATTTCATCAGCCATGATAAAATACCACTGAAAGCTTCGCCTTCGGAATAGTTTTCAGGAAGCTTTCAAATTCAAAGCCATTTTTCGCAATTTCTCCTCCAAGCAAAGCCCGACCCCCGAAATAGTCTCCTCGAGTCAGCTTACAGAACTCGGCAGTCTCCTTATAAAACACCCGATTCGCTTCTTTATCTTCTTTCACCACCTCATATTGAAACGTTCTATTTTCGTACTTATCGGTCTTCTTTTTCTGCACCTCTTTTGGCATCGTTCTTTCAAAATTCTCATCATCAGCGCTAAATTTTTCTTAAAAAATCGCAAAAATTGATTAATGGACTGGACAAAGCGTGATTCTTTACGAGTTGTGATGCTGAAGTTTTTTAGAGCTGGCATTCTCCCTTTCGCATATCTGCTTGGTTTAAGGATTCTGGAGTCTATCACCTCTTTAAATACCTTCGCCATTCCATTGACAATAATACATAATTCTTTCGGAGTGTCCCCTTCTCGTATGATAACCTCTCCGAATTTATATTTCTTAAAAGTCAAATTATTCGCTAGGGGAATAAGTGAGAAGGGCTCCATGTGATGAAAGAAAGGCAGACACTGGAGCACTTTCAATTTCACATCGAGCTCTTTTTGGATCATTGTCAGGAGGATCTCCTTGAATTTGTCTCTTGGAATCGCCAAGAGGTCCGCCGACTCAGCGATTTGAATGCTCGCGGCTCTCTTCGTCCGTTCGAAATAGTTTGCTGGCTTTTCTTGGTTGCCTTGAGGCTGTTGACTCGTGCTTTTCCCACCATTCTCATCTTGCTTTGTCTCTTCTTCCTTCTTTTTCGCATGCTGTGCTGTGAGCTGAACTTGATTTTCTCTCTTTCGGTTCTGCTGTTCAAGGCTTTTACCACGTGTATTGAGGTCGGAGATGTGATCAGTTTGTTTTATGAGGCTCGATTTAGCAGTGGTTCCCATCATAGCGAGCTCACCGAATCTGTCCCCGTCATATAAGCAGGCCACGACAACATCTTCTTGAGTACCATACTGCGTCGTTCGAGTAATCCTGACATTGCAGGATCCTCGCAGGATGACGTACATCAAGTCTCCATAGTCACCTTGCTTGAAAACAAAAGAATGTCTTGGAAAGTAATAATATTCGCTGTATCTCAGCAGCAGGAGTCGGATTGGCTTTGGCAATTTTGCAAAGAATTTCACTCTTGAGACAAGACTGTCCAGCTTGTCCCAATTGACGAGATCAAGATCTTCCTGCTTCTTCATTATTTCTTCTTTCAATTGTCTAACCTCGATATCTGTAAGTCTCATCGGGTGCACTATAAAACGATAATTCGTAAAGAATGTAAAAAGGCAATCTTTAAGCAAATACCTTTCAAAAAGTCGTTTTCATCAGCTCGCTTCGCGTTAGCGTATCTCTGGTCGTCTCTTATTACGATTTGCAGTTTCTCCTGAAGCGCTTCGATAGCTTCGGAATAGCTTTGAAATTCAGCTTCATCCAATTGTACAGTTCTTTTAATATGTTTGCCTAATCGTTTTTGAATCATGTAAATTTTACAATCGGTTTAACATTACTGATTACCATTCTTCAAGTCTGTTTGCTTCAACTTCAGCTCATCTTCTGAAAGAACTACTTGGCTTTGAGAAATAAAATCTTCGAATGTATGTGCTACTTTGACCGGCTGCTTCGGAGTGTTCTGTACCGATTTATTTCTCTTAGTGCTCTTTACACTCAACCTATTTGTACTCATTCGATGGGACCGCTTTGGACTCTGAGATGACCGTGCTGAGGGGGCCAGACTAGTTCTTGTTGGAGAACTGGGAGTTTTACAATCTGGAATTTTCAATGAGATCCTTTCAGGCACCTCGAGTGTGTTGCTCGCAAAAGAAATCCTAACTTGCTTTTTCGACGGAGACTCTTCAAGAGGAATGAGCTGTATTTGAGCAACAGATTGAGAACGTTCTAATTTTTCGCTTTTCGTGTCTTTTTCCTCCTTACTCTCTTCAATTCGCTGATTCTGAACTGGTCTTAATAGTTTCGCAGAAAACAATTTTCTTTCACCGGTCTTCTTCACATGAGGGGTCAGAAAGTTTTGAATATGCGCAGAAACCGACGAACTTCTGCCAAGGAAATTTATTTTGCTTTGGTTTTGAACGTTGGCATTGCGAATGACCTCCATATTTGCGAGCTTTGACAAGAAGTCATCATTTGTGGAATTTCTTCGTGAAAGTTCATTCATTCCACCAAATCTGCTTGATTTCCTAGGAAAAACAGCTGGTTGTTGAGGATTTTCTATCTTGTTTTCGGCCAGCTCATGCGAGTGGCTGTCTGCGCGTTGAAATGATGAGTTATGAGCGGTAGTTTGGACTTTTGGCTCTGAAGCGCTCCGATGGCTGATATTTTTCTCGTTTTGAGACTGCTCAGTTTGCTGCAAGTCGCCGTGTTTGGTCATCAGAATAGGAAAATCGAGGGTTTCGCCCTGAGATCGCGTTTGCATATCATCTCCTGAGCTTTTCTCGAAAGGTATTACTGAACACACGCTTGTTGATTTATTGATCTTCATGGCTGGTTTGTGGATGGCTGCAGTACTCGGTCGAAATCTTGTCGCATTTTTATTTTGAGCATCAACTCCAAGTCTATGTACTGTTTTATTAATTTGAGGAGGCACTTCAAGTTTTTGCACGGATAGCAAGAGGCTAGTCTGAGGAGTCTGAGCTCCACTTGGAGTATTAGAAAATAAAAATTTGCTGAGTGGAGTGTTTGTTGAGGTTGATCCGGTATAGACAGGTTTTATCGGAGTTTTTGTTGGGATCTGGAAGGGCTTTAATTCTGAAAGAGAACGTTTGTTTGGTGTTTTGTAGTTGAAAGGTGTAAAATCTGCATTATTTTTGCTAGTGAGAGGATTCGACGAGATTACTTCATTAGTAGGAGAGACGAGCGGGGTTCGAGAGTAGAAATTTATTTCGTTACTTGAATCTGGAGCATGGCCTTCATTTTCGGTGGCCAGTGGATTTAGATTTTTGTACATAACTTTTTATTGCGGAGAATTTGTAACGAAACGTATTTTGTTAGATGATGCATCAACTCTCTTAATTTCAAAGCCCATGAAAAAATCTCATATCTGAAAGAAGCTCACTGTAAGGATAGAGTGATAAGAGAGAAATACAAGCTAAGGCCTTCTGTCTTTTCATGAGTTTCTTTTTATGTGATAATTTGTTTTGAAAGGATATAAACTATATTTCTAGCACTATAACCAAACATCTTTTCAAAATGCTGTGAGATAAGCTCACCTCTACTGGTGCCGCTGGGACGTGATGTTGTTCAAAGCAATAAGTGTATGTAGATTATCCAGTAGGCATTATTATTTACACGATTGCCCTTTCTTTGTATTTCTTGCAATTTGTATGGAAAAAAATTTCACGCTTAAAATGACTCATTTCTGGTTTCATTGCGCTATACAGAAAGCTACTTTGATGAAAGAACATTGAAGGTCTCTCTCACATTCGAAAGAAAAAAATTTTCTTCTCTACGAATGAAAGGATGTTAATTCACTCCTCAATTGAGAGTGTTCTCATTTTATTTAATTTGGTGCTAAGTATAGAGATAATATTAACAAAAAGATAAAATGGCTGATATCGATCAACTTAAAAAGGAAATTGCTGCTCTCAAGGAAACGAAAGAGCTTCTTACACAAAAAGTGAAACCAGACGAAGGCGCCGAGCAACACCTCAAGGCCTTCTGCGCACAATTTGAGGAAGACCTCAATAATGAGCAAAAATATTATGAAAAGCAAATCAGAATCCTTGAACTCTTAGCCAGAGACGATCTAGTTGAGATCGCCAACCTCACCGACAAGATAGATACTCTGGGCAAGATCTTAGCCGAAGAACGTAAAGCATTTTTCTCCTTTATTTCGTTTCATGCGGACCGATAGAGGATAAATTCGAGGCTTATAAGCTTGATCTTGGACAGTTCAAGGTTCTTACGCTTGCAGCCATTAAAACCATTTTCAGAGAGATCCAGGAGTCGGTTGTCTTATCGGAGCCATCAGTAATCGCAATACTAGATGAAACGACATATAGATATCATCAACAAATAAAAGACTCGATCAAAGAGCATCAAAAAGGTCTTCTAAGCAGCTTTTCAATAGAGAGAATAATCCATTCGTTTGAATTTAGAGAGACTAAAGGCGTTGGACGACCGAGTGAGATGGGAAGAATTGATCGCAGAAAGCGCTGAAAAATTATCGAGATTGCTGATCCAGCTCGCATCTGGTGTGACTAAAGATCTCGGGTTTCCTTTAGAATACTGGGATGAGAGTCTCAAGCAGCATTTCTCTGTGAGATCGTATCAAATTTTATCTTACATCGAGCAAGTCCAGCTCAGATTCAGGTAACCAGAACTGAAAATTTAAGGATTAGGGCATAATAATGCTTATTTTGTTTTAAGATTTGGTGAGAAGACTAAATTGGACAAGGCCAGCTACCTTTCAACGATCGCTAAGATGAAGGAGATTGTGAAAGAAAATAAGGAAACTATTGATCAATTCTTGGAGAATAGAGTATTTCATTTTGCAACTTAGATGGGTGAAGTAATTTGTTTCTTGCAGAGAGGGCTACCGAAAGAGAGGTTGGTGAGGTTGATTATGTTGTGGGTGAGCGATAAGAGATGCCAGCTACTTGGGGTGACCGATGAGGATATCGCCAATTTTGAAAAGTTCCACATTTTTAAAGACTTGGACGTAGCGCAAATACAAAAAGAATACGAGGAGCTCCTCTACGAGCTTGTGTATCCTAAGAATTAGATAACAAAATTACCCACCGACTCGTTTATAAAGAATAAGTAAATTTTATCGCGTAAGCAGGGCTATTTATAGAACTGTTGCACCGGACAAATTGGAGTTAAGCACAGATTGCGAATAATAAATCATAATCTAACCGATACACCAATGACTTCTCTTCCCATTCTCAAAAAATTAATATATGATAAAAATTCCTTCTTCACGAGCACTCTGAAATTAAGCAAGGACAGTAGTGCAGTTCTCTCTTCAGCAACTTACTATTAAATAATGTAATGTTGAATGAGACTCAGGTGATAATATACACTAATTGTTTTAGTAATTTTCAATAGTTTGATTAATTTCCATAATAAAGAATTACAATGGAATAGTTTTTTGTTCAATAGTGAAATAGAGGTTTGTTCTTTATTTATCATCTGCAATAGTAGTAGTTTTGTTATTTGAACTCACTAATAGTGTCTGTAAGCATATTTTCTTTTTACTTCAAATTTAAAATTTGAGTGTATTATTAAATAGAAATGAATTTCGAAGTCTTTTTTACTGTAGTAACTTTTTCTTGAGTTTCTCATATAATGAAACAAGATAATGGTTTGATTTATCCATTATCTGAAAAGAAAGAGACTAATACACGTCCTACCTCTGAGTTATCATAAATCTGTTAGTTTACATATAGTTTGTTGAGATGCAATTCCAATCCTACCTTGTTTTACCATATATTATTTTGCGATTCCATTTTTTGCTGCCCATACAGTTGTTCGAATTTTACCAATACAAACGACCAATCTTAAAATTTCTGGGATTTAATGACACAATGAAAATTTTCAAATAGACAAATGAATTAATTTATTATAATTTACAATCACACTTTCATTAATTTGGGATTGCAATCAATGCTTGTTAATCTTCTGCAAGTTTTTAATGAATTTCGAAACCAGTTCTCTCATGTTTAAAACTCACACTCAGACAGAACAAACGGCATCCACTTAAAGATACCAGAGAGCCAATTGAAGATGAACCTTCGAAATGTTTAACAACGACATTTGCCTATAACAGATAACTGCTTATTATTGAACAATGGATAAAGATGTTTTAGAATGTTTTATAGATATCTTGATACAGAGAAGGTAGATTTTGAAGAGGGAAAAAAAAACAATGCCAAGAAAATTATTATTATAAAATAACTCATATTGTTAAAGAGAGATGTTATGATTCGAAAATTTTCTCTTCTCTACTGAAATAAAGCTCGGAAAATAGGTTTTCTCGGATTGGTTTTTTCGAAGTCCAATTTTGAAAAATATCGATATCAATAGTCTACACATAGATACAAATCATTACGAACAAGATTTACGATTTATTTAACCAAATTGCACTTGATTATTTTATCAAAATGGATAAAGAAGGATCAAACCAAGAAATCATCCTAGATCTCCTAAAGAAGATCGAATCCAACCGCAAAAAGCTTCGAGCTAAAGTCAGCGTTATCTTAAAGCAGGTCGAAGAATTCGTTCTTAACAAAAAACCCAAATTCAGTGAACAAGAAATACGTTTACTCTTTCTTGCTGATGGACAGAAGAAATTGTCCGGTAAGGATAAGAAGCACACTTCCTCTTATCGAGTTCTCACATCTCAAAGGATTGGTGCAACTTATGGGTATGAAAAGCAAATTTAAAGGTTCTCTCAAGAAAGGATCATTTAATGCGCTTAAACTAGTGCTCAAAATTCTCACAGAATCCGGTATGTCTATCATGGCGTTTCTATTAACAATTCATAATGACAATGATAATAGAGCAAAAGCAAGATTTTCTTGATGTTTTCACTGAAATGGAGGATGAGGAGATGGCACTTATGTGTTTGGACGAACATTTATCTGCCAAAAAATATGAAAACTTCGAGCCATATCGACTCTGCGCGCTTATCTATGTAAGAGAGGATTTCATTTTCTTGTGGAATTAACATACCTGGCAGAATAAAAGAAAATTCCTTGAGTTATCGGTTTATATTTCAGCAAACTCAATGCGCAAGAAATTTTTGGCTTGGTATGAGAAGAGTAAAAAGGAAGCAGGTACACATATATACCTTCTTGCCAATACACTATACATTTTTTGCAATCGTAGAGGCAAAAGATGCTACAGCAGAAGGAGCTACATGGGACGAAGAAGGAGAGGCCGGAAAGGATCGAAAGGTACCTCTTTTGTGCTTGCGAATTTACCTTAAGCATTCTTATCTTGCAGCAAATGGCAGCTCGATTTATGAAATTTATAAGAAAAGGCGCGGAGGACACTCGAATCTTCTATGAATTGGATCTTCCCAGGACCAATGACTACTTCGTTCAAACTTTCTACGACTACTTGGCTCCTTATGTAATTATTTGCTTGATCTCGCAAGAGCATTGAATTATATTTTTCGTTACTGAAGATGAATTTAGAGCAGCCGGAAGAGCCTGATAGCCCAGGTAAAATGAGGATCCTTGAAGCAAAGCGGAAGAACGAATACAACGGGTTGAATCCAGAGGATTTTCGGCCGAATATCGAAAAGCTTCACATCGAGTCTGAAAGTTTTGATCCATATTATTTCCTTGAGGTGCTTTATTCGGATTTCGACCCCAAACTCCTTGCCACATCTGTCGAGGCCCTTGGTGAACAAATCGAGGAGGATCTTAAACTCAAAAGGAGACTCATAAAATACAACTGCTATAGATTTACTCTCATTGAACGCTCTCTCCAAAACCTTCAAGCCACATTTATTATAACCGAAGCAGATCCTGGAAAGGGACGAACCTTTGACGTTAAGTTAGAGCTAAAAAGTAAGGATTTCCAAATTTATTATTATAGTGAAATGCTTTTGCAATATAGAATTCAGAAGCGAGCTTGATGAGATTGTCGATCCGTTAATAAACCCTAAACAGGAAGCTGATAAATACAACTGCGTGATAGATTTGCTTGATCGATTTAAGAAAGTGATAAACGTCGGTCAAAGAGCGAAATACCTGATCCTGAAGGTAATTACTTCAGAAAAAACCAAAAAAATTACAAAATTTCATGTCATTAGAAAGACTTAGACGGTCTATGCAAACTATATCAAATAACAATGGAGACACTCAACAAATACAAGCTACTACCAGTCTTTAAGACGGTGTTCGAGGAGTTTAATAAGTCCATCAAGGAAGCTTGGACAATAGCGATCAATAAAATCACTCTGACGAGCAAGAAGATCGATGTCATAACGGAAACGATCCATCAGCTATTTATTCTGGAATTTCCTGGAAACCCAATTGAAAAAGCACTTGATAAGCTTATCGAAGAGCTGCATATGAATACTAAAGAATATTTTCAGAAGTCATGCAACGCTGTTTCTTTTAAGCAGTTTGTCGAGAATCGGCAATCATCGACATTCTTCGTGAAACACAAGGACACGCAACAACCTCTCTCGAAGCGACATGAGGAAGAAGAAGAAAGCTCTTTGAAAACATTCGATGACCTTCGAGTTGAAGGAGACGGCATCCTCAAGTTTATTCAAAATTTCACAGAATACACTGAAGACACAGCGCTGCTGAACTCTCAGAACGTGGAATCTTTTGCGAACGAGTTCCTTACTCATATTGACCTTTTATACAGATTGAGGAGGCTAATTTTGGGCGGAGAATTCGAGAAACGCTTGAAAGTAGCATTTACAAATCACGAAGAGGTCACCACAAAAGTAAAAAAGCCATTTTTCATTGCATATGATCCTAACCTCTATATATCCTCAATTATATAGACAATCGATAAATTGAACTTTGGGCTAAATGAGACTTGGAAGCTTGTGTTCGAGCATTTAGAGAAGATAGTCGAGCAGGACCTGAAAGTCTTTGAGAGCTCAAAGAAGTTCAGAAGTCGCTTGCAAGAAGATCTCTTCAACCTCGGACGAGCGCTTGGAAAGATCGACAACTGTCTCAGGAAATTGGATATTGCCTTTGATCAGTTTAAGCAAATCAAGATCAAAACGATACAATTATACTTAATTCAATCACATGAGGATCTCGTCAATAACCGTAAGTCTTATTGGTTTATGGAATTTTGGGTGACAGACGATTTCCTCAGGCTTTACAAAAATCAATTTCACAAGAGATGCTGGCTTAACAAAGGATCATATGGGCTATTTGCACTCAGGATTCATTACTGAGATCACGAGTATTATCGAAAATAACATCAAGAAGATTAAAGGGTTCGGTATCTTTGACACTCTTGAAGTCGCGAGGGTAACAATATTTGATTGGGGTTTCTTTAATGACTTATTCTGGTTGGCATAGACGCAAATTATGTCGAAATATTTCTCGAAATTCCTTGTCAAATTGATTGAAATTATGTGCGCCAAGCTTACCGAATCAAGTGACTCGACGACAACCCAGGACGTATCAACAGTACGTGTTTGACTCGAGCTTCCTCTCATCATATAACATTTGTTATTATAGAATGTGTTGATAGCAATAAGCAACCTCAAATATTTCGTCGATTTCTATTTTAACAAAATGGCTCGTCGGTTCTGTGATGAACTGAACCTCCCAGACCAAGAGAACTTCAAAAATGATATGATTAATGTACTTCCTCCCTTAGCTTTGATCCTTTCATCTTATCCTATTTTCCTAACAAAACTAGGTTTTAAAGCAGAGTTTCCCAGCGGAACTGAAAAAACTAAAAATGAAATATGTCGGACTGAAGCTTGGCGCGATCAAAGACTGCGTCTTTGATATCAATCCTGCGATTGAGATGTCTCAAGCGACGACTGATTTCAATTTCCATTTTAACGTGGCCTACAATAACTTCGTGCTCTCAGACCCCGAGGAGTTCCATTTGAGATTTTACATCCATGACATCCTGGCCAATCTCGTTCTGATATATGACGAACTAAACAATCACTCTGCGTTTTTGGTGACTGAAATGATCACGCAAATAATAGAAGAAAGCTCTATGATATTGCTCATGGCTTTTAAAAATCGCCTCAAGAAGGAGGATAAAGCTAACATCAAGCAATGTTGGCTAGAGCTTGAATTTTATGATAATATCACAAGGAAATTCCAGTCTGAAAAAGCTCGAAAAATTATCAACGATGGATTTACTGGGATGAAAGGACTTTACTTTAATGAAGGGGAGAGCACGAGTGGAGAGATTTTCACGGCATCAGAGATCAATCAGAAAAAAAAGTTAATTAGAAATAATAGATTTAAATACCAGCATAATTTCGCTGTCTTGCTGACTTAACAAATTTCTTCGTACAAAGATCAAATCTCATTCAATAAAACAGGCATTGCTAAAACTGTTTCTAATAGCAGAGGGTGAGGATATTGATTGAGAGTGTGTTGATTGGCTGAGTGTGTGTTGATATTGGTTGAGAGAACTTTAAATAATTTGGTAGAATTAAAAATCGCAGTAAAGTAAGAGCGGGATTTCGAATTAAACTATTATTTGAAAGGGTCAGTATGTACTCAACAGCAACTACCTCCTATCAAAAGACATTTAAAGACGATTTTAATATCGCTCTTTCAGGCAGCTTTGTGACGGAATGTTTTGAGCAGAGTCTGAGACAGAACGAATACGGTCTCACGACGATAACATCGAAAAATAAACTTGTATACGATATCCATTGCTTTGGTTGTGCTCAATGGTTTAATGTGTCTCTAGTTAACCAAAGTTTTTGATTCTCTGGTGCAGAAACCTTTCCAAGAGGTTATTGATGAGACAAATCCGGCCGTCATTGACACGTTAACATCGAATGTAGAATTTCAGGTTGATCATTGGAATCTTTGCTGCTGGTAATAACTTGACGACGTAGATCAAGCATCTTGGACGGGACCATCTTTTTAAAATTTTGTCTGCTGTAAATATTGGTGAGCCGCTGGCCACTCAAAATAAGCTGACCGAGAATGGATGTATCAAATACGAGATTACAAACGGATCGTATCTGCTCTTCTTTGTTTTGATTTTCTAACCGCATAATCTATTGAAGGCAAGTTTTTGCAGCTGTCGAGGACAAAAAATTTAAACATAGTGTGAAGGAGGTCGATCAACTCAAAAATAAACTGGTAAATATTTAGTCTGCAAGTGGAATGAGCTAAATGTGGTGGCTTAACTCAGATTTTTTGTAAAAGTGGAACTGAGTTGAGAAGGAATATACTTCTATTGAAACCAGATACTTGTTTTATCTTCTCGAATTTGACAGAATTCAAGTAAACCCAATTGTTGAAATCCTATTTGTTTAATGGCTTTTATTAAACAACTCTAAAGCTCGAAGCAAAGAGTGTCTGTCTCGTTGCCTCTCAGTAATATTGGCCAGCGTAGCGGTCGACAGAACCAACAAGTTGAAGTATCGAATGAACCAATCTCACAAGTGTCAAGACAAGAAGAGATAATCATCGAAGAAGAAGAAATGGAGATGTATGAAGCGATGCTTCGTCAAGCTGAGCAAGGAGGAGAGCAGCAAGTCGGCGATATCGTAGAAAGAACGAACGAGATGAGAATTGAAAATGACTACCCAGAGATCGAAGGTATTGAAGAAGAGTATTATGGTGATTATGATGCCTAGTCATTGAGAATCTTGAATATATTGTATATTGCGAGACTAGGAAAGTTTTTGACTTACAAAAAAAATAAATATTTATTGGTTTGAGTTTGAAAAAATAATCCAGCAATAACGTTTTTGTGTGATAGGATCTAATAATATGGATATAAATTGAGTCTATCAGAAGATTTAAGTTATGAAGCTGTATCTAGCATTTGAACAGAAAATGACAGGTTTCGTGCACAGGTATAACGGACCAATTCATATTCAAATTCATATTCACGTTGTGAGAATATGAGTCAGTGGAGAGCCTTCAAGCAGTTGTTTCATCCTTTAAAACTTTCGCTTGACTCTCATCAGTCGACGGTTTAGCATCATCACTGGTTTGCTTAATCTTCAATTTCTTCTCAAAGTCAGCCAACTGTTTCATAAAACCTTCATTAGGTCCGGCTACCCACCTCTTCTCTCTGATCAGTTTACTAGCTTCTTGTAATTCCATCTTCTGCTCTTGAATCAAATAAGCAGTCACCATAGCAACACTTCGAGAGACTCCAGCAAAGCAATGAACGAATACGTTTCCTGTTTTCATGTTTTCATGAATAAACTGCACTCCCTCGTCGAAAAACTGCGAAAGATCATAGTCATCGGTATCCAAAGCATCAATAATTTTATGATTGGGCATAAAGTCAGGGTCGTAATTCACAGGGCAGCGAGCTGCGACTGTTAACACGGCGCTCACTTTCAGTAAAAGCAAATCGACCAGAGAATCTGCTCCTCTCTTATTACCCAAATATAAGCCACCAACACCATCCTTAGGCTGAATAATACAATCAATATTGCTGAACCGAATTGTGGAGGACGGAAACACCGCGTCCGAGTCTTCAAATTTCATAAATGAGAACTTTTCTTCCAGTGATGAGTCCATGCTGTTAGTGTTTTAATTTAGGGCTTTTTTATTTGCTTATTTAACAGATAAACCCATTAAGTATCAATATTACGAGATCACATCAGAATCAGGATCAGATCGTGGGTTGATAGCCTAGTTTAATTTCTGGCGTTTTACCCAACCTGTCTTCAACCAAAAAGCCCTGAGGTTCATTCGTTCCATTTTCTGATTGAAGAACCGCCTTTTGATAGTAAATGGACTTGGAGATGGTAATCTGCTGCCTTTTTGTCATGAAAATCTAATCGAAAAACACAACAATGGAAAAATATTTTGGGATTTCAAAGATAATGCTTAATGAAAAATCCTGTAACTTAAATGTTTATTAGCTAGTAGACTCAATTTACCATCTGCCTGTTTGATGTTCCTTATAATCAGACGATTATTTCACATTCCAGTCTCTGAGCTGAGTAGAATAGGTGAACATTGATTCTCAAAAATTGAACTCATGAATAACTACGAGTTTCACTCAACTTTGGACATTACAATTGATGAAGTGATAAACTTCAGTTCTTTACTTTCTAAATTCTCTCCTGAGAGTAAAAAAAACAAAAAGAGGGATGGTCTAACGTGTTGGATCCGTGCAAACTTGGGTTTTTGATAAATTAAATTTGAAGTGACATAAAATATTTAACGAAATTCCATTTCACATTCATTTTATTCGAATTTTTAGACGTTCCAACCCAAAAAATATATTGAGCTCTCTTCCAAATGCACCATAGCAGCGATTCTAGTAGTGATTCCAGCGACGACTCCGATCGCGAAATAAAAGCAATGAAGGCTTCCAATGCAGCAATTGAGAGCTTCTACAACGATTTGGAGAAAAACACAATGCTTTATATCGATTTTTGGTCTCAACTTAGCGACGAGGCACCCGAGCTTACCAGACTCGAAGAAGTCGGCTTGAGCATCCTCAAATCAAACGAAGCAATCCAACAGCACTGGCATCGTCTCCTCAGAACTATCTCAGATGTGCCAAGAGCCCTCGCTATTTACCAAAAATACCTTATCGAAATCCAAAACGACCCCGAAGCCAGCGAACGCGCTTTCGAAGAGGCAGAGAAATATGCGAATCCAAAATCAAAGCGCAAGGTAAAGAACAGAATGGATCTTCAAGACGATGATGATGAAGATGATGACTCGGATGATTCTGCAGACGAAGCCATCTTGTCCAACAAAAAGGACATCAAGCTCCGATCAGCGAAAAAATTCAGCAGGAAAGAAGAAGATAGCGATGAGGATAATGAAGGAGAAGAAGCTGACCAGAGCAAAGCAGGTACAAATTCCACAAGAGAAGAGGAGGAAAAATTTAGCGTGACGATTTCAACTTCGCATCCAACTGACAGCAAGAGGTCTCAGCAAAACAGCGAGGCGCACTTGTCTAAGAAATTTAATCAACTCTTTAGATCAAAGCCGAACTTAGCCAAAACTCAGAGTTCTTACATGTCTACCTCGCTTCTTAGCTGGATTATCAACTTCGTCGTTGTTTTTCTTCTCGTTGTGGGAGGGCTTGACTATTACCTGTCGTTTACGAGGTTCAAAATACTTTCCAATAACCTCTACGCGCTTGACGCGTCTAACCGTCGTATTTCGGAGCTGCAAAACATTGTATGTAAAACCATCGATTTAGAGCTCATCGAACTTGGGATTAACAACATTGAAGAAGAGGAACATCTTAAGGAAGAAATTGGAAGATCGCTTTCCGAGCTCAAAGATAAGCATCTTCAAATCGCGTTCAATCCGATTGATTTAGAGGAAGACCTTGCCGCAAAACTGACAAATCATTCTGTGAGATTGTATTTTAAAATCACCGAACAGGAAATCCAGGCCAGAGACCTCACTATGGAAGAAGGGACCATCCAATGCGTGAATAGTGCAGCCAATATCCAGAAGTTGCCTTTGAATCAAATCGACGAGAGAAACCCTGATGTTTACTATATAACTTACAATAATTTCAACGAGTTCTATGTGAAGCTCCGAGAAACCGCTGATTCGTATTCCTACGGTGTTAGCGGTCAGATTGCGACCCATCAAACCATCTTCTCATACAAAGTGGCCGTGGTATCGAGTTTATTATTCGTTGCGTTTATTGTCTTGATGTCAATCGCCTCTCGTGTGAATAGAAAGAAGGAGAGGATATTGAAATTATTCCTTGATATCCCTGATCCGGTGATTAATGTCCTGTATAGCAGATGCGAAAACTTTTTATCGAGCTGGCCGATCGATGAAGACAACGCAAGTGCTTTTTATTTCGAAGACGAGAAGATAAAGCTACCGCCTCCACACAGACCACAGAAGACGAGAGAGCATGTGGGAAATAAAAGGGCTTCCCGAAAATTTAGCTGCAAGGTCTTCTTTGCTTTGGTGTTCGCTGCGATTTTCTTCCAGATCTCGTTTTTGCTTTCCAGAAGCTTGCTTTCTAATTTCGAGAGACTGATGAAAGAGTATAACGCGACTTCTGTTGCGGAGTCCTACTTTACTTTCATCAACAATGCAGAGAAGTAAATACTCAGGGTATCTTCGTGTAATCTAATGCTCATTTTGAATAGACAACTGTTGATTGATGATAAATATCCTGTGGCAGCAAATAAGAGCGCGCAGGGAGTGTTGGAAGGTATGATAAGAAACCTCTATAAGTTGAGCAGCGACATACAGCAGGTAACTTTGCAATTCAAAACACAAGGTGCTCATGAGCTTTGTTATTGATAGCAACATTCGCTGAACATAAAGATCCATACAGAGGAATTCAAGCAATATTACAACAGAAAGATGATTCATAGTCCATGCGATGACTTAGTTGATGTGATTGAACGACATGAATGCGAAGATTTCGCGCATGGAATTATGGCTCAAGTAATTACTCTTTCTTCAAAATAAATTAATGCTTTTGCATTCCAGGGAATGACACTCGCTTTAACGAGACATTTTGAGAATATGAGGCACATTCTAATTATGTACAGGAAATACAAAGACGATCCCAAGCTGGATTTCCAGGAAAAGGAAGAAGGCAACTACACCGTAGTCTACAAACCTCCTGAGGAAGGAAACAATAAGCAAAAGAATAATTGGCTAAACATGCTTAAGACGAAAGAAGCCAAAGAGATTGGTAGCTTCTTCAATTACTGAGCAACTGGTGTTCTTATAAACTCATATATAGATAAAACTCAGCATCTTTTTGTTCGACATATTTTCAGAAGCCTCATGGACCGTTTCAATGTAGAAATTGATGAGAGAGTGCAGTCTCTGATACTCTGGAAATCGATGCTATGGGGAGTTTTTCTCGTATTGGCTGTAGTAGGATACACATGTTTCCTAGGAGCCTGGGTTTCTGAACTCAAAAGAGAAGTAAATTTCACTTCGCACAACGATTTCGTTTAACAGATTCCTAGGTACTCAACTCGATGGCTATGCTTCCTTTAATGCCGACAAAACTCGCAGCAAATTTGATTAATGTGAGAGCGTTGTTAAATTCGCTGCCCAATCTTTCGAAGAAATCAAGAAAATAAGATCTCCAATAAACTGATTCTGTATTAATAACCGCAAAACACTTCTCATTTGCTGCTTGACATTCTCATGATTCTGTATTCTTTTTCAAAATAGTACAATTTATTCGAAGAAAACTGAAAGCAAGTATATCTATAACCTTTCCTTAAGCATAAATTCAGTTTCTCTTAAGCTTTCTTGAAGTCGGATATAAAATAAGACTGAGAGTTTGGCGAGAGATAAAGTTCTTTGAGATGAAAAAATCATGTAGTTATTCCTATTAAACAAAATGCAACCAAATTAGACTTTCATTTAAACGAAATAAAATTATGCTCATATTGCTGGTTAAAGGGAACAAAATAAACCATTAAGTTCGATCTCTCAAGAATTGAAAATAAAAATTGAATGGAAAGTCAGAAGCAGCGATTGAACTTTTCTTTTACTGGGGACAATAAGCTACAAATGTAATACAACCATTCTAACTTTCATAAGTTGCTGTAGATCCTTGGAATCCGAAAAAATACTGCAATTTGCATCGAAATTTCAAAATGAACCTCGAAGTGCTGGCTTAGAAAACAGAGGACATGTGAAAAAAGTTATTTCTAATTCAGGACGGATCTCATCTCCAGACTTCAAGTACTTTCCGCAGGACGCATCACGTTTTGCTATGATGCATCGAAGTCAAACATTAAAAGAGGATGCTGGCGAGGCGGTCCGAAAACCATCGATTACAGGCCCACAATCAACGGACATTTTGAGATATGATCGGATGCAGTCAGCAAGAAGAGCATATGCAGAGTTGATGAGGAATAGTCTCGAAGAGCAGATAGTGATTGGGTGTTCCTTGAAGGGGAAAAAATCTATGAACATTCATGATAGTCGTTTTATCGCAGATAATCTCAAGGTGAATATTTTTCTCGAGAACTTCACAAATGATCGACATTTATAGGCAACTGGGCTATTGAATGACGCGAATGGTTGGAAAGCACGATGTGCAGGGCTTAGCGAAGATAAGCTGATTAAAAAGGCTGCGAGACATTTTAAGGACGCGTTGTTTTTTCAAGCTCCACGTGACGATCTAGATAGTAAGTCTACAGAGCATTTGTTTAAAAGTAATCTCATGGAAAGAACCGAGATATCCCGGCGTTGTGACCATCTATAACTTTCAAATTTCTGTAATTTGGAATGTTTTTCTCTTGTTGGTTTGCTGGCTGCTCCTTTTTATTACATTTCTGGAACCTACCTATGGCTCAGATACAGCTTATGTACATTCGGATAGAGGAAATCTTTACGAGGCGTCAAAAGGAATCGAAATTGCAGTGGTGATCATCATATGGATTGATGCGCTTTTTGAATTGTATCATAAAATCCATGATAATTCAAAACCAGGCTGCAAACGACTAATGGGAGATAAAAAAACGACTTTCAAAATTCTGTTTGGTGCTTGCTTACTGGCTGACCTACTGGCCTTTCACATCTGCTACCCGAGAGTCATATTCCGATTCTCACGAGTACTTCGTCCAGGTAATGAAACTGAAATAAAGTAATGCATTTTGTAATCGATGATTTAGTTGGAATTTTCTTGTATTCACGAGAAACTCGAAGAGCAGCCCAGGCGCTACTACACTCTATTAGAGGCCTTATTGAAATATTAATATTATTTTTTGTGCTTTCGTTTGGATTTGCTCTTTTTGGCAGAAAGTTATTCGGGAAGCAGTCTGACGAATCTACCTTTGAAAAGGTAAAAAAACGCAATCATCCCCATGCATCATCCATTAACTTTGACAGCAATTTCAATATAACTCGTTATATGAATTCTTTAATGCAGCATATATGCTGCTCAGCGCTCAGAGCTTTCCCAGCATCATGTACCCATCTTTACGTATACCTAACTTAACATACTTCCTTACTGATCTCATCACCTAATTCCCGGCGTTTTCAGAATATACGCTTTATTCGTTAGCGTATTACCTACCTTACATAGCGATTTCTACACTGCTATTGTATCCAGCTCCAATTGGAATATTCATGAAGGAATACAACGTACACAATTATTTCCCTTTGTTATCCTTAATGCAATATTTCAATCAGAATCACCGCCGAAAGACAATTATTCAAGACAATCTCCTTCAATACGAAGCGCTTATTTCCAGCTTCAAATGTCTAACGATCTCGCTGTAAGACCTTTTCATCAAAGTGATAACTGATAATTCAATAGAGACACGCCAACTAGCTTGGATAGCGCAAGTTTCCTAAAATTTATGCAGCATCTCTATCCTGATATTCCAGAAACAACGATCAGAAATGAAGTACTTGAGAAGTTAGACATACACCAAGAAGGATATTTAGTACTTAACATCTCTCGAGATTGCGTCATTTATCGTTAATATAAAGACCTGGAGCGAATTTTTAGCCATCCCAAAGCTTATCTCGCAAAGCGAAACAATCCCAAGTTTAACATGGCCTCGATTAAAGCTATGGAGGAGGTGAGATTCACGCTTTACTAAACACTAACATTTTTGATTAGAATGCGCTTAGCAGTGGCAGCAAAACTACATATCGGCAAAATTGCAGAATCATTTTATTACAAATACGCGTTACTGCTTATGATATTAGCGAATATAGGTATCATTTCTATGTGAATTGCCTCAATTTTAACTATTTTCTAGGACTAAACCTCTATATACTCATTAGCCACGATGATAACATGCCAAATGGGGTTTATCAAGTACAGTACGCTTTCCTTGGGGTTTATGTACTTGATAATGTCCTCAACATTCTGCAGAAGGGCTTGGCGAACCATTTCGCCTCAATAGCAAACATGTAAAAATTAAATTTGATATACAGGTGTTTAAACTCTTATGACATCATAGCCTTGACGCTGTTTTGTACTTAGTCTTCATCTGGACACCGTTTTCCCTTTCATTTTTGAGAATAACATCCTTCTGCTCACATCTTCTCAAAGAAAAATTCAACACGCAGAAAAGTTTCAAAAGCAAACTATCAAAAGAAGAAATAGCAGACCGGAAAACGGCAATAAATAGTTTCCCTTTTCTGCGAAAATTTCTTTCTTTTGCAAAGCATTTGATCATCCGAGAATTCTTGCTAGTCCAGAAATTAATACAGTGCGCATCCATAGGTATGATATTCTCTAAGCGAACTATTATCATAAACTAACTTATTCAGTTCTGAAGATAGCTGTTATCCTCGCCATGATCATTTTCTTCTTTTCCATTATTGGAATTGAGATCTACAATCCAAACTTTCAAAGAGAAGACGCGTCATTAGATCCATATATCAATTTTCAGACCTTTGGGTTTGCTTGTCTGAGTCTTTTTCAATTAATCACTCAGCAAAGGTAATTGATTGACTCAAGTCAGGCTAAAATGCAAAATTAATCTTTTTTTCAGCTGGGCAGACAATTACTATATCAATATTAAAAATTACACCCATTCGGAAGTAGTTAACGCCATCTACTTCCTAAGTTTCTATTCAATCGGAAATATTGTCGTGATTTCACTGATCAGAGGTAACTGAAGATATTATTTTACTGTATCAAATAATAATAATGATCGTTCTATTCCTTATAAAGGATTGATCTGTGAGGTGTTTCTCACTACAGACATTGAAAACGACGCCTTCAGAACATCGGAAACAGGAAACTCAAAATCATTCACTGCATCAAAAGCTTTTTCAGGTAGTCCAACAGACCTACTATTCGGGCGAAGCACTGGCAATGAGATTCACGTTGTTGATCAAAAGAGTCCCAAACTTGTAACCACAGAGTTGCAGTATTAATAATCCGCATATATCATATCCTCTAACTCAAAAATGTAGAGAAAAATTAGTCCAGCCTAACTCTCCAGAATCATTTCCTATCTTACCTACCAAAAGATCCAAATCTAAATCCAAAACTTTTACTCCATTCAACCCTAACGTTATGGTCTTTGCTCCCGAACCACACGGGAATAAACTAACTTCCGAAAAATCAATCAAGTTTACCCATTACGATGAGTCTAATAGAAGTCAGTCACAGACGCAGCGAGTCCAGAAGCGCCAATTGTCTCCCGAGCATTCGAGGTCTTTGAACTCATCTATTTCAAAAGACGATTCCATGGTTCGAGATCTCAAGGCTTCTGCCATTAGGTTTAAGAATATGAGCTACGATGACCAGTCCAGCGGCACTTTCATCTCTAAGTTTGAAGAGGATGATCTAATGGAAGCACGAGACGCCAAAGTGCATTATTTAAGCTCTCTTTATAAAATGTTCCGCATGAAGAACGAGGTCCCACCCAAATTTTACAGGAATTACAGGCCAGAAACTCATAAAACATCGGAGGTCACGTCTGATGAGTTCACCTTTTACGCGGACCACCTGCCACCAACCACCCTTTCTCAACAAGAACGGAAAGCAGACTCTAATTTGGCGCAATATTTGAGTCCACATCAGCTACCGCGCCAAGTGGTGGATAATAGAGTGAAAGATGGAAGTCCGAATCAACATCAGATGTCTAAACTAAGTTTCCCGAGGTCTCTGGGCTCATCGAATCAGATGAAATCGTCGTTTTTAAGAGAATCTGCGGGTTTTCCTCAAAGTTGGAAGGATTCAGACCTTCAAAAGCCATCCTCATCGCTGAGGGTGTTTTCAGTTCAGAAAGGGAGTGCTGAAAGCAATTACACGAAGATACTGACGCTGGACTTTGAGATCATGATCAATGAAAGACAGTTCTATTTAAGGTGCTTTAAGCCAATAACTTCTCATTCGAAGGCGTCAATAGTGTATGAAAATGCGGATAAAATTCAGTCCAAACTGAATGAACTCATGAACCCAAGTACTGTTGAAATGCAAATGATAATGGACCGGAAACCCAAGAATCCCCGTGATTATGAAGATAGCTTTATGAAGGAAAAAACCTTAGAGATAAAGAAGAAAACACGGAAGAGCAGTGAAGTCTTGTTGAAAAAAATAACTGGAAAGAACGGAGAAACACAAGACATTTCGGTACTCAAAAGAATATGTCGGAGGTCTAATCAGAATGATTTTGCTTTAGAATGTTGAAAGTAGCTACACAAAATTCCAAGAAAGCTTCCGAGGAAGCAATTACTATGAAAGAGAGAAACTACAAGAACAGAAAAATTCCACGCTTTTGGAAGTCAGCAGGTATGAAGTCTTACAGTTGTCCCATTTCACAAAATCATTTAGGGTACTTCGGTTGAAGTCAACGCCGCCACGAATCTATTCGAAACTATTAGCGACGGCCGAGAAAGTTATTAACAGCAAAATCCTCAGCAAGAAAAGTTTCATCAAAATTGTTTTCTTGGTAATTCCCTCTTTTGGTTATTTTATTTAACAATACTAATAACTTTTGGTTCAGGCGGCTGATGATAAATACTTCGTGTTTGACACCAATAAGATCAAAGACGAAGACGTCTATCTTAAGAGCATTAAGAAGGGACCATGGTTTTACGCTGATGAAATATTACCAGTCGAAGCGATGCTCTATAAAGGGAAAAACCTCCTCAGCCCACGAGAAGAGAAGGATCAGATGGCTGTTGACCGCTTCAAAGAAGAACTTGAATCAGTTTTATTTAGATCACAGGACAAACCAATGAAATTAGAAACCTGGATGAGAAAGGACATGTATATCATTCCTTTCAAAAATGACGATTTATTTGGAGTTTCACGACGTCTCTATGAAAAATTCTCTCATGTGAAATACGTTGATAAGAAAAGAGCAGATTCAGCTACAATAAAAGACTTTTTCGTATCAGTGTTCCACCAGAGAAACTATGGGAAGTCTCAAAATAATTTTGATGATCCTCTGAACCGATCGAAGTAAATTCTTTTATTCTTCGATTGAAGAACTTATTTGTTGTATGATAGCAATATGAGTAACGGAACGAAGAAATCAGGATTTGAATTTGAGGAAAATAATCAGAGTTTGGAGGCTGAGAAGATAGACGAAGATAGAGAAGTGATGAGGAAGGGTGAATTGATTGAATTTTTAGCGGATTTGAAGTCGATGTTTTTGCCTTACAAATCTTTGGTCTTTGAGAACCTTAGTCATTTGTACTTTGAGAAGAAAGCGAAGGCTGCGGGAATCGAAATTGAATGAGAAGCCTCAGAGATAAGAGAAACGGTTTACTCAGAAAAAGGTACAAAACCTACATATCCAGAGTAGCAGTCGCTGAATTTAATTGTTTGAATGAAATATCAGCTACATGTGCATGGCGACTTACTTAATTAATGTGTCTTTTCCATCGATCAAAGTATATTTATATTTTTGGATTATAAATCCGCGATCAATCATAATCGGGTTGCACATATTTCGGGTTCTGTTGAAACTCTTTAAATTATGATAATTTTTTTTGTTGTTGCAATAAATTCAGTTATCGAGCCTAAAGAGTTCTTTAACTCAAATGATGAAGCATGAGCGATGAAATCGATTCCATTCCGTAAAAAGGGCCAAATTAGTTATGAATTTAATCATTTTTGAGTCGTTTCTAAATCTACGGTCTCGTAGAGATCCTTCCTCCTGTGTAATGCATAAGGCAGGTTCGTTCTCACCTGGTCCACTTTGCTCAGATCGATATCCGCATAAATATTCACGGCTTCCTCTTTCGCTGAAGCAACGACATTGGCCGATGGGTCCACGATCAGCGAATGACCAAATGACTGATAAAGCGATGGATCCTCAGTATACCTTGCTACACTAGCACCCACAGTCCATACCTTGGAGCATATCCTATTAGGCATTCATTTCAGCTAATATTTATTACTTGATTGTCAACGGCTCTCAATCTATTTAGTAACTCCCAATGCAGTGGCCCTGTTGTTAGATTGAACTGTCCAGGATAAAAGATCACTTTTGCTCCTCTAGCAGCAAGGATCGCTGAAAGTTCTGGGAACCTTATGTCATAACAGATCGCCAGCCCCATCGTTCCAAATTTGGTTTGAAAAGTCGATATTTTGTTCCCAGGCTTGAAAGTCTCAGATTCCTTAGATCTTATTTTTCCCGGAATATCGATATCAAAAAGATGAATCTTTCGGTATTCATTGATGATCTCGCCGTTAGGATCAAACACCAGTGATGTATTATAATACGAACCATCATCTGTGACCTCTGAGATGCTTCCACCGACGATATATACTCCATTTTTTTTCGCTGTCGTCTTCATCAGTTGGAATGTCGGTGATTTCTCTGGATATGTCTTGAAATTCTCTGCGCCTCTTTATAATTCATTAGAGATATTAAAATCGTGCTCAGCTACTTGTGCATATGATCTCTATCATAAATGGTGTTGAAGATCTCTCCAAAGGCAATCATGTCTGGTTTTTCTTGAATGGCTTTCTAGAAATTTAGGAGGATGACCCAGTCATTGTGGTTACTTCAAGAGAAGCGTTGATAAATTCAAGGTTTTTGGATTTGTTTGGCGTTGCTTTCACCTATGAAATGAGTGGTAATTGAAGTTAGGTATAAGGCATCTACTTGACAAACAGCAAGCTTGAAAGTTTTAGCGAGAGCAGCTTTGGACATGGATTTTATCGAATAAAAATTCAATTTTCTCAATTAAAGATATAAGAAAATATGAAAATATACCTCATAGTAAGAGATCAATAGAGTTCGAAATCCATCTGAAAAAAGGACAAAGAAAATTCCCAACAAAATGATTACGATATTTTGTAAAACTGTTTAGGATCAGTCGAGAGAAGGGTGCTTTTTGGATTTTGGATGCCCAATTTCATTACTGCCAAAGATATTGTGCTAATGACGATCCTCTAAATATTTTTTTGATAAAAACGTTTTATTTCTGAACCCGATTAACTGGAATAAGTCATAACTAATGAGCAAGTCCAAGAAAGCAACGAAGGATACAAAGGAGTCATCCAAGCAGAAAGTCAACTGGGAAGCCATCATTATGGAGGGACTCTCGAATCCTGGGCTTACTTTTGGTATATTTCCATCACTGCGGCCTGAATTTCTAACTGTGCCTTATCTCAGACAAAAAAGGCTACGCATATCGGACTCTCTCCCTTAAAGTAACTCAGAATCATTAAGAGTCATATTGATATATCCTATCCTACCTCAAAAGGCCAAGGGAATTGACAGTCTTCATCCAACTTTTGTTAAATTTGAAAATATCAGTTACATGGATCTTTCAGAAAACGGAATCCAAGATTTCTCTGTCCGTAAGCAGTTCTTTCCCAGAAATATGGTGCTTTACACGAATAATAGTCAAGGATTTACCGAACTTGGTCTCGTTGAACATCACCAAATGCAATGTAAGAGATATCAAAGGACTGGCAGCTGAAGAAGGCTTCAAAAATCTTCAAGTAAAGAGTGAATGAGATAATATTGTTATGATATATGTCTGCAATAGCACTTAAATTTGGCCGAGAATAAAGTCGTTGAATTAGGACCAATCACAGCCCCAAAGCTTCTTACTCTCAACCTCACTGACAACAGAATCGAGAAAGGAGAGTCATTTGCTGGACATCCTACTCTTGTTCGCCTTGAATTAAGACGAAATAAGATCGGAACTACTTCCTTCTTGAATAATATGCCGAATTTGAAGGAGCTTCATTTGGTAATCAATTCAATTTTTTTCGTGTTGATTTAGAATCAATGTTAGGCTGAAAACAGACTGAAAACCATCGCTGGTCTCGAGGGACTTAACAGCTTAAAAATCTTAAATCTCCGAAAAAATATCGTAAAGCTTTTCTCTTTTGCGAAAGACAAACCTGATCGAAATTTTAGATTGACGGGTTTGAAGAAGGACCAACAGCTAATGAAAGTTTGGAATACATCAATCTAAGGTAGATGACTGTTTCCTGGTGCAGTGTGCTAAAATATCTGATAGAGAGAATAAACTTTCGAAGTTTGAGGAAATTGTTAAATTGCAGAATTATCCTGGTTTGAAGACCATGATTTTCTCATGTAAAAGAAGCAGTTTGAATATATTTCTTATGGTCTTGATATAGATAATCCGATTACAACAACGATGGAGCAAACGTACTTTTTCGAGACGCTCACAGCCTTCCCGAAGATCAATCGCATCAATAAACATTTTGTTACGAAGGCGATTAGAATGAAATGGATAAAGTATGCAGAGGACAAATGGCTTACGGTAGGGAAATTAAAAGGCAAATATCTAATGTTATGCTATAGGAAAAACGCAAACAAGAAGAAGAGGAAAGAAAACAAAGGGAACTCGAAGAGCTTGCTGCAGCTCAGAATGCCGATGATAATTGAGATATTTGTGTGTATTTTAGCTCCACTAAAATTGAATCGTTCCATATTACTGTCCTCTGAATACACGAAACTTTTGATAACTCTGAAATTATCATAAATATTGCAATCACATGAAATTACCTTTACAATGATTCGAATTCCAAAGAAGACGAGAAGATGCTCAGAAATAATTAAAGACGTTCACAAGTTAGAGCATGCATGATAAAAAAGAGTTTAAATGATCAGAAAATACCAGCGCGCACAATTTTAAGATATTAAGAGCTATTTAAATCCAATGGTTAACAATAGAGCCTGTTGTATGAATAGATCGTTCTTCAATTGAAACCTTTCCGAAAAATTATAACTCATTGCTGATAAAAGAACGGCTTCTTCGTAGAAATTGTTTTTGTATTTTCCCTTCTTTCTCCTTCCACATATCACCACTGAATTCATTTTCAGGTAGTATGTCTTTGAGAAATTATAGCCCATCAAGATTTGGTGTATGGAAGAAGACTCTGCTGACTGCTAACCTCCGTTGTAGAAAAATTGCAGTGCAATTGAATAAATTAGACCCTGAAATATCAGGGTTCCGATCCGCCACAATGATTATGCTGTCACGATCTCAATACGAATCCTTGCGAAACTAATTTGTAATCGTTCGAATAATATGTTTCTTACCCACTGAATTTCAAAGTACAATGGGAAAACACCTAGGATATTCTCTTTTTGTTGGAGCCAAGTTTTGTCTTCACCATTCTCCATCTTCTATTCTATTTCATAGATTCATTTTGCTCTTTGTTTAATTCAACATCAAAATCACATTCTCTTGGAGAACTGATGTAAAAAACTTAACAATGGCTGGATTCATTCAAAATCGAAGCTTAAATCGCAAAGAAAAAAATTCTCGTCAGTAAATTATTAAAATCAACATAATACTACTGATAGTGTATAATTAGTGTTTTCAATTTCAGAAATATTAGAATTATTCGAAGAAATGGAAAAAGATTCGAACAAATTCCTCCCGATCAATCCTTCATGGCCTCAGACTGACCAAGCCACGATAGCTATGATGGTAATGATGGCTCAACCAGACAGAACATTGAGACTGACTCCGGCTTTCGCAGACGCGTTATTGTTGAACCAATCTCTCTTACCAGGCTTTCAACCTTTGATATTAGATCCGAATTTGCTACCAATGAAACCAAGGAATTCCATCGTAAACGATCCCCTGATAAGTGCGTCTGTAAAATTGCATTATTTGCAGCAAATGGAATACCAAAACATGCTACGTGATAGACAGATTCCAAAATTCATTCACGCACCAATTCCAATCACACCAAGCATCACATCAAAACTATATGATGAAAAAACTGTGAAAAATCTGAGAGTCCAAAGCGAAAATGAGATCAAAAATAACAGAGCAATTGGGATCAATATTCAGCAAAGTAACAGTGTTGAACTGGAGAAGGAAACCCAGATAGAGCGAAATGATTTGATTACTCTAAACCCAAAAGATCTAGATTTTGATTTGGATGATGATTTGAGTTCTATTGACTCAGAGAGCGAATTGATACAATCTGAGAAACCTGAACTACAGGAGTTGGTGGATTTGAAACAGAAGAAGCCTCGACGAAAGGTCAGGAAAGTGACATCTTACTCAACTAAGAGGCGCAAAAACCGAAAAAGAGTTAAAAAGTATTGACCTTGAGCATGTATCATGAACATGTAAACTACGACACATATCATGAAATGAAAAGAATTGCAAGCAATTTCTTTGTTTATTGTCCTAACTTTTGATTATACTAATATGTAATTTGTCTCTGCTCCACTTTTTTTGGGAGTTAAGTTACTGCATTGTTGAGATGATTTTCCAGGTAGTATTAATATTTGTTTTCGCAGAGTTGAATAATTGATTTAGCGTTACTCGGGAAGATAATTAACTTGTTTGGAGATTCGAATTGCTTGTTATAATTTTTGAAAAAAGTGAACCCTTTAACACCTTGGATAAAAGCACATGGCCTCGTTTTTCAAGCATGATGGATATGACTTATTTCGGTTTGCTTTTCAGTCGTTACAAGATATTCAAAATCGCAGATATACCGATTACTCATTCTAGAATCAGTATTTTGAAAAATTCCTCTCAGGGATATATGATTTTTGAAACAACGTAATATCACATCGAATAAACTTATTAACAGCAACAAAATTTATTCGAGAGTTACGAGATTAAAGTTGTCATCAGATAAAAAGATTTGACTCCGCATATGTCACTCCTTTTTCTCGTATATTTTGTTTGTTATAGTCTTGGCGCGAT
>ENA-UOTX01000502-UOTX01000502.1-compost-metagenome-genome-assembly--contig:-NODE-502-length-40693-cov-12.046336_pt1 | contig 40693 bp, 31 predicted proteins | sample MGYA00238143_ERZ746982 | MGnify/ENA primary metagenome ERZ746982 (study PRJEB28758, sample SAMN06268862) | compost metagenome | isolation source: single cell | place: USA: California, Emeryville, Joint... | reverse complement strand
AATTGATTATCCATGTATCGAATATTTTATCAGATTTTATGTCTCAGATGTGGATTCTCAAAAATTTTTTCTCAGCTAATAATAGTCCGAGTATGGTATTCTGGATAAATTCTCCTGGTCGCTTTTTTTAAAGAATACATAAGCATGAGAAACGCAGGCATCTGAAAGCTCAGTTCCAATTTCGTCACTATAAAAGGTTTGATGGTTAAACCACTTCGAGATTCAGTTTCTCTCTCTCAATCATTCGATAGTGGTGGCTTGCTGATATTAATATTTTGTTGACGATCCATTTATTTTTCTAGTTCAGCGTAAATTTTAGAATTACCTATCTGCTTGTGTGAACAAATATGTTTTTTGAGGGTGGGATATAGTTCTCTTGTTTTTTAACGTGAGCTTGAAACGATACATACATTATTTTTTCCTCTTGCTTCGTCATCGTGCCATTCAATTTTATTTCCCTTTTATTGGTCAGGTGAAAAAATTAAAAACTGCCTAGGAAACCTAGCTCTGAGCAAGAGAAGTATCTTTAGCATACATCCTCTCCTTTTTAAAACACATTGAAACCTCTTAAAAAGCATCCTTACGATGTCGGTTTGAACGGACTTCCTTTCATACAAAGCGTAAATCTAATGATAACCATTATCTCAAAATTGATTTCTCAACTGCCTGTATATCTGCTTTCATCGTAAGATTGATATAGTTTTCAAGAGTTGCAGTTAGATATTACTTTCCAATTGGTGTATATTTTCCTCCTCCTACTCTCAAGCTCCACGCACCGAAAGCAATGAATTCGATGATATGGTTTCATTACATCTGGTAATTCTAGCTTGCCACAATTACAAGAACACATTCGCTTCTATAAATGCATTTTTCTGTAATTATTGTGAATTACTGTTAGTAAATTGAGATTCGATTTTGTCTTTAGACTTCTTTTATTATTTAAAGACTGGTGTCTACCCCTTTTGTACTGAGAAAACCCGAGAAGTTTTCAAGAAATAACTCTGAAGTTTTCGAGTGAAAGTTTTCAGGTTTCTCTAACTAATAATTTGTTTTTTCTGATAGAGTAAAAGAATGCATGATAAATGTGAGACATATAGAGAAGAATAGGATGAGCTTGCGGTAATAATTCTCAACAGGACTGATCGTAATCATCAAGTTTTATTCTCTCAATCTTCTTTTTCGCTTTGGTTGACGAGATGATTAACTTAGCTTCTTTCTCAAATAAAGCAAACAGATGAAGTTTCTCTTACATCTTCGAATACTTAAATGTGATTAGCTATTATTGATTAGAAATAAAAAATTACTGGTGGTTTGCTTCTTTTTATAATAAAGCTCTTTTTCCGTCTTAAAGTCAAACAGTTTTACGGTTTCCGTACAAGGTCCAGCAGTAGCAAGCATATCACCATTAGGACTCCATCGCACACAGTAATTGACTAAAATAAGAATCAGAGTTCAGAGAATTGAATGAATCTTACAGGAGGGACAACCAAGAATAACTTTGACAACTTTCGATTCTCGCTTGTCGAGTATCTTGACATTTTTATAATGACCTATGACTGCAACTAAATTTCCGTTGTTTGGACAAACATCGATCCAATATGTATCGGGCTTAGCATCAAAACGATCAACTATTTTAAAATCGAATGAAAGGTTAGATAGTAATTTCCTTTTCAAGAAAAAAATAAAGGAGACTGTTCTCTTCAAGCTGCTGAATATTATTATAGCAGCATGAAGTAGACAATAAAAAGTGAAGGGGAGACAAAGCAAAGTATCTCCTAAAATTACCACATGAAATAGATTGCTTCCAACTCAGAGAGTTTTTCTCAAGATCAACAATTCGGATGTTGCTGTTACCATGCCTCATATATAGTACGGGTTCGCCAGTATTGGTGCTCCATCGACAGCGGCCTAGAGGATCTGAAGAAGAAGTTCAAGAATAAGAGATATCAGAAATGAGAAAAATTAATCAAGTGTGAGGATGGTAAAAGTAATTAGAGAATAATTTACCGTGTTTCTGGTAATAGTCTCCATAAGAACGGCAACTGCCAGTGTTGACATCTGATACCAAGCACCTTCCATAAGAAGTGATAGCCGCGAAGAGCTCCCCAGAAGGATTGAAATCAAAACTCGTAATAAAGGCGTCTTGATCTGAAGAAAGGTGGCCATTGAATCCAGAATAAGAAAATTAAAAGCTAACTTACGTAGTGAATAAATGCTATATTGCTTAAGCCATTTTGATTTTCTTAACAGCTGCACGCTATAATCACCTTTCTGTCCAGAATATCCAATACTGTGCAAGTGGTAAGCGATCTTCTGTTTGCGAGAGATTGAAGCGAGAATATTTCTTCTTGCATTAAATGTCACATCTCCTTCGCCATCCACTAGAGAAAAAACAAATGTAAGGGTAAAGATGAGAAACAGCCCCTTCAATATTGGGAAAAAAAAGAGAGAGAGAAAACCCTTTGAGTTGTAATTTATTCCTTTTAAATCAATTTTACCTCCAATAACTTCTTCAAAAGTGTATATCTTCTTCGGTTCTTTCCGTGAAATATCAAATATGGCCATATTCGCTGTTTGGGTGCCATGATGCAGCGAGACAAGTAATTTCGAATTTGGAATTTCTTTTACATGACTATCTTGACCGAAGGCTGGAGAAATTGGTTTTCCATAAAAAATATAAAATACACCTCCGCGAACATGTATCCTTCGTTAATTGAACTCCTTTGAATCTTGCATATTTTTTTATCTTCTTCTTTTCAAGTGCTATGATGTTGATGTCGTTGTCGCAAACTGAAGACCAGGCGAGCAATGTCGGAGATGCGAGAGTTATCTCTCCTATTCAAGAAGAAGATCATGAGCAATATTGAGATTAATGAGATTACTCTTGATATTTTTTGGGGTTTGCCGTTTTGATTCTTCCACATTCGCTGTGGAAGAAACTTGATATTTGGCACCTTGGAGTTCATTAGTTTTGATGATGTTGTTAGAATTTTTGCTGCTTTTTGACAAATATGAATAACCACTTCCCATTTTGATCGATAAATAAGTTTTGTAACGGAATTAAATTATTAATGCAAGACCTACTAAAGCACTTTCACACATAGTTTTAATTGTTCCAAAACCAATAAAGTTAATATCTAATTGAATATAATCCAATATGAATAAAATGCTTTTATTTCAAGGCTGGAATTCCCTGTTTGTCCATACCAAAAGTTGCTATGGTTTGTTGTATTGTTTTCACGTTTATTATATAACAGAACTCTTCTCGTAGTACTTATCTTTTGAGAAGTACAGATGATGAAAGATAGCTAATGAAGCGAGATGAAGAACTTTTAAAGTTTGAATGATTATTATGAAATTATTCTCTTGACATTACTTTTTCCTGGCTCTATAATTCTTAAACTTACTTCTTGCTCATACAGAATATTTGGTTGTGGTAAAATGAAATATTTTTATCATTCTTGACTTCCAGCTATGTTGCCTCCCCAGGACTTACTTACTAGCTGGTTTCCGTTTCGACTCTGAATGCTATTATGGACGGATCGAAAGCTTCTCCTTTATTAGGAGAGAATTGCTCATGATTAATAGAATAGTTGTAACCTTGAGCAATGAAAACCAAAAAGTTACAGAGACATTTCTCTCTTGATTTTATATTAGTAATAACAAAACTCAACCATCGTCTCCCTTCATCAGGATAGCCTCTTTGATTTTAGAAACCAGAAACGATTTTCATCGGACTGATTCACCAAAATGTATTCCATAGTATGATGTGCGCTGTCTTATTTAAATTACATCTGAAGTGATACTTCTGCTTCTGCAAAAAAACTTTTAAATGTGCTCAAACGAAATTCATGGCAGCTTCTATAAAATTACACAACACCCTTTGGAAACCACGAAGCAGAATGACTGATAATACACACATCAAACAGAAAAGAAAAATCAGTTTCCTCCAGAAGGATTTGACTCTTTCTTCGAACGACGCTTGCTAATCGTTTCTGAGTACACTTTCTTCGAATCTTCAACGCAGCTGTTAATAAATCTCTTTCTCTCATCAGCCCGTGTATTCCAAGATTCTTCTACAACCATCATTCGGTCATCAGTCGGTGCCTCAGACTCGTTGGCAGCTGATCATTATTACAAACAATTAATCAAATCTCTTGTAAATTATGATTTACTCGATAGTTTCCTTATATCTTCACGTTGCGCTTTGATCTTCGGATCGACATAAGTCCCGATGCATTCTACTAAACAATTATGAAAATATATTTCATTCGTAGGGCTTTTACATGAAGTATCGATGCTGCCAGCCGGATTGAGGAATGAAGGAACCACCAGGAAATCATTTAGATTGATGCCAGTGTCCGCATCATCGATGCCTCTGTAAATTTGTTTGATCGAGTCTGTCAACGCTGAGATTTCTTCGTACAGATTGAGCGGATATCCCATTTTGCTCACCGTAGGGTTGTCTCTTCGAAGCAGTTCAATTTTCTCACTCATAACCTGCGTGTGGTTCTTCAGCTCCTGCACATAGGCCAACGCCTTTTCAATTTGCTTTGTCGTTTTGCTCTGCTGATGCCGATGCATTGTTTAGCCAAAGCCTACAAAATCTTCAAAATTTATTCGAAATCTAATTAATAAGGCTACAATAAAAATCTTCAAGGCGTTTCTCTAGCTGCTACATGATTAGTAAGGGTAATAGCAGGTTCTAAACACGAGAAAGGATGGATTTAATAGCAGTCTTTTTTATGTAGAATAGTGGAAATATAGAGAACTATCCTAAGAAAATAAAAAATAATAAGTTGCTTTAGTAAAGGCATTTATTATATAAATGAGCAATAAGCAATGAAAAACTTAATTGCGCTACGAAGCAAGTAATTTGCAAACAAAGTAATAACTAGATTAGCATGGATTCCCTCATTCAATGTCATTCTGCGAGCCCTTATTTGACCCCTTATTTTCTAAATGAACCTTATGAGTTAGCTTGTATACCCTGTTTAAGAACTCCTCGAAAAGTCCTTTCAGCTGATTAACATCGTGAAACCTCAGCGAGAAAAACGCACCAAGCTCTTTCTTGCTATACAGCCCTTCAAGCACGTCCTCGTCAGAGATTTTGGTCCCCTCTTCCATGCCATCGATCTTAAGGTTCTGCGGTCTCGGTCTGATTTTCATCTCAGTCGGCAAAAATCTCTGGTTGTTTGCGACAACCGGGACCTTCCCGCGGAAAATATCCATTACTATGTGATAGAGAATCGATGCTATGGTCTTAAGATTCTTCTTCGTGAGGTCGTCTTTAGGGAGCTTCAGGTCCGTGTTGCAAAGCTGATTCCAAGGCGAGACGAGAAATTGAAAGATAAAGACGCGGATCAGCAAAAACATGCCAATTATCATCTTCGAGTGCAGTTCCGCCATGTTTTTCAGGGTTCCGAAGTAGCTGAAATTCAGTCTTTTTATCTCAAAATCAAAGAGGAAGCGATCAGGCGGAGTGCACTGGTTCTCCGAGATCGAAGCGATAAAGCAAGCCAATGACTCTGGGAAACTATCGCTTGTTACTTTTGTTATAATCGCGTTCAATAGCGCTCGAAGTTTGGGCATTATGATGTTTTGAACTCTCCCTTCCATATCTTTTTGGCTGAGTTTCTTGGACCCAAAGAACCCTTTCTTCCCCGATTCAATCAATGTCATAGGCTTTTTCTCATTGTATAGCGCCTCAAAAAATGGCTTCGCGTTATCGAGGAAAAATTTTTGAGCGTCGTTATTAAAGGCGGAATAAGCATCTAAAATCGTTTTTCTTGAAGTCATCTTCCGTCGGTGTACTCTCTGATGAGTTTCTTGAAGGATTAAAGGTCCGTAGGCAATCAACCAAAGGAGAGCCTGAAGCTTCTTTCGAGGCGGAGGCTTGATCACGACGGTTCGGGTCGTCTTGGGGTCTCGAATGATGGTTTTTCTTTTGAAAACTTTGGAATCGTGCCTCTTGGAGGAGATGATCGAGCCTCGCGGTTTCGTAGGGCTGGTGGTAATGCTTCCTCTAAGAGAGGACAGGTTCGATCGGCGATATCCCTGCGTCTCAAGCTCATCTAGTGAACTGATTTGAATGTCGTTCTGAGGCGCGTTTCCTTCATCATTGCCATTCTGATATCTATCCAATGACTCTAGACTCTTCGCAATTGCGTTGCCTTCGAAACCTTGCCGTTGTTGCTTGTAAGAAGGCTGCATCATATTAGGGTAGTTATCCATGAGAAAGTCGGAAAATCCTCCTTCGGGAGGCTTAAACGGCCGTGCGTGCTGAGGCGAATTCGCATAGTGTACCGGCTGCCAAATCCCAACGTTTAACGCCGTTGGACTTTGGTACGAAGGATACCCGTACACAAGATTTTTCGGCGTTCGTTGCTGGTAGCAAGGGCTGGTCTGGTCACCGCCTTGTAGTATTTGCATTTGGTAGTCCAAATTATAAATTAACGAGTTCTTTTGGCTCTCTGTCATGATCTCCTCATTGTGCCTTGAAGTTGCGCTCCCAAGCACTGTATGTAGCTTCCTATTCCTACTTCGCAGGTACTCCGCTTCGTCCTGCTTCTCAGAGACTTGGTCAAGCTGCTGCGAGACGGGAATTTGAACCAGCGAATGGGAATTTACCGCTTGGAGGGGATTGTACCCTTGTGTTGGATAGTATAATGGATTGGCAGTCGGATAATTAATGGTCTGATGCCTTCCTTGTAGTCGAGGCATGATTATAGGGCCTTGATACTGCTGATGGTTGAATGACAGCGGCCATTGTTGAGGAAATTGCCCGCTGGTCTTCGGACTCAGAACGTTTTTCATGCCGTCGCTTGGGAAAGGCAGTTGAGGGTCGGATTTTTGCAGCAACTGTGGAAAGTTGCGTGAATTTATCTGCTGTTGCTGCATCTTCTCCATAGGAGTATTGACACTGGCGTAGCGAGGCTTTATTTGGTCGTAAGTAAATAAAGACGTGACAACCTGTCTTTGGTTATTAGGCGAGTTCATTGAGCGATTAGTGACGGAGCCATATCTTTTCGCCTGGGGCAGGTCTCCGATATTATCAAAACTCATCGCAGGATTATAATTTTCATTATTGTTTTGTGGATTATTCACTCCTATCATCTTTCTTCTCTGCGGATTAGGGTCTATGATGGTACCCATGGCTCTTCCCGAGGGCGACTCGCCGTCGTTTGGGTTGGCCATTCTGTTAAAACCGAGATGCATGAACCTTGCTGTCATTCTGATGGTTCTTTTAACCGATAAGTCAATTTAAATTTCCACACAATTTTTATTAAATAAGTCGTTAAAGGGCTTAAAATACCAAAGTTACACAAAGGGTGAAGTCAAAGGCTACTAAGTTCAGGTTCAGCTCTCCTTTACCAAGACATTACTCGGATAAACATATGTAAATCGACATATATTACATTTAAGCGACATATATTACATTTAAGCGACAATATTCAATATTTCTGGCATCTCAACTCCATTAAGATGTCCTGGAAACGGAGAGGATGAGTCAAAGGCATTAAATAAATTAAAAATTACTCTTTATGTCATTACGGACTTTTTCCTCGTATTTTTCATATGTTTTTATGAACAGTGATGCCGTGGCGTCCCCTTCGCCGACTTTCACTAATATAATGTGATTCTTGTTAAAACAAGGGCGTTTCGGGCGTTCATTACCGATGTTCTCTCCGTCTTTTTTAACAAGTTCTTCTCTAAATTTCAACCCATCATCTCTCTTTTGGAAAATTGCGAAATAATCGATGTTGTCACCGTACAGCGGGTATAAGTTCACATTTCCATGATTTTTCTCGAAATGCTCTTTGATTTGATCCATCTACAATCATCCCAGTGAGATTAGCTGCCATTCTTTGTGTGATATATTTTACCTTAAGCAATCGATCCCTGTTTTCAAGATAAAAGACGATTGTGTTGTCCTTTGCGATTTCTTCTTCGAAATTGAGGTTAAATGGTACTCTCATCCCTCCTAATGGTATCTGAATACATCGGGTTATCGCCGTTAACAGTGCAAAATTACTCTATTTTCAAAGAATTTCATTTTTTCGACAAAAGATGGGTCTTTCAAATAAGGAGCCAAATCTATCAATGAAACTAGTGAGTACCCTTCATCAAGAAAGGAGTTACGCAAGATTCCAAGCGATTTGAAGAATATGTAGCCCGTGCACAGCGCATCGAAGCCGGCTTCGTGAGATGCAGCGGAATCTTTATCCACAGTTTTGAGAGTATACTCTTGGAAATCTTCGGCCAGTTCCACGACGGGAGTGTGTTCCTCATACGCTTTCAGTGCTAAAAACGCCGATGTGAGATCCGTGGCGTTTCCTACAGCGTTCCAGAGCACATTAGAATTGTTCAGCATGTATTTGGTGTCGTAGAGCAGAGGAAACGCTTTTTTGAATCCCATTTTAAATTCCTTATGCGTCTCAGGCAGTGGATAAAAGAATTTATCGAATAACTATTCATCATTTATTGATAGCGAGCTCATTGCTGATAACTTACATGCATGATGTCGAGCATACCGTTATGGACGACAAGCGGTATTTGATGCGCGCTTAAATGGTCAATGATCTTTCTGAACCCGAATAAATCGATCTCATCGATATTTTCCTCTGTTTTTGGCGCGACCTCATCAGCCTTGATTTCTTCTTTCGGTTTTCTGAATCAATATATATCAACAAATAAGCCAGAGACCGGGTTTACTTTTTGATAATCAGCTTGGAACGACGGAAGATTGTTTCAGAATCATACTCAAACTCCACCGGGACATGCGGATAAGTAGCCATTATCTAATCCATTGAAAAATTGCATTTCTGGGCAAACAATACCTTTTCTTCAAGGTATTTATAGACTCTGAACTTAATAAACCTGATTTCGACCTCGCAATGATTTGCTTCTGGATCCTGCATGAATTTTTCTATCTATTAAGGAGAGTTAGATACCGGCAAATGGACGTTTCCCTCACTTTTGGCATGTATAACTCCGCAAATGCGGTCATTTCCGGCTGCACTATTTTATTCAGCTTATGCAACTCTTTTTTCATCATTAGCGTCCTTTGGTTTTTCTCCAGACTTTCCATTCCCTCTCTTGAGAGATAGTAAATACCTGCCCCAATCGAATTTCATTAGCGAATTTGGTCAACGAAACGTGTATATATCACCATCGTAGAAGAGTTTGTTAAAATCGAAATCATATTGTGCCAGGAAATTCATTGTTGATGCCTGCAATCGGTTGACCTTGCTGAAAAGTAGTGCAATTTACTTGGCAAATGAAGTTCTTATCAACGACGTTATCCAGTGATAAAGGCAGGACATAAAAATTAAAAGGGTAGGCGATGACTCTGCGAAAGAACATTTTAGCCAAAGAAATTTTCGAGACGCTTCTACTTTTCAGGGTTGACGACTTCGAAGAAGCAAAGACCCATTTGGATAGGCAGGAAGCGCTTGACGTTCTCTTTGACTTTCCAGTATCTCATTTGCGTCTTGAGATATTTGTGAATTTAAGACTCGAAAGGTCGAAAATTACTGAATCTATGTTTGAGTTCCTCAAATGAGGGTGCGCCATTATGCCAGTCATCTCGTAATCGATTGCCGCGAAGTGAGACTTCTTTAAGCACTCCAATATGAACGGCATAGTCTGATAAAAGTTAGATTTCGTGATGTTCATGGCTTTTTCCCTGATTTTTATCTTCTTCGCTTTAGTTAAAACCTTCAATTTTTATTTGCGATCAGATTTAAATCAACGTACGCAACAATTCAAAAAAGGCTTAATGATAAAAATCCAAAGTTGTTTTACAATAGTCTATAGAATAAAAATAAATAGAGGCACTAGCAGGTGCGAACTAAGCCTGGATTTGACGTATCTCGGCAACGCGCTAAAAATTTGTAAGAAATTAAAGAAAGAGGAAATGGAGGTTTACCTCCGCTTTCTTTTTGAGAAATTCGATATGTTCGGGCAGCTCGGCAGGAAACTCGATTCTATTTCTTTCATATTTCAGTGAGAGGTTCTTCATCTTGAGCGTTTTGACTCTGTTGTTATGATAGAACCTAATAAAACCGGTCAGCAGCATATTATTTTCATTTTTACTCTTTGAAATCGAGAGCAAATTCGTCGAGCATTTCTTTATAAGCGGCTTTGAGCCGACTATCAGCAAATTTATCTTCATGCTCCTCATCGTCTAGCAAATCTTCGTCGGCAAAAGTCTCAGATTGCTGCAGTTCTTCATCAAACTGTCGATTCAACGTTTTGAACTCTTTCTGCATGGTTTGCGGGTCCAAGGTGTATCTCGTTGGGAAGTCGAGAGGAAACAGCATCGGGGTCTTATTCACAAGCTCGTTCTAGTGATTAAACGAAATCAGCAAAAGGAAGGCAGGTTATCGAACCTTTGATTGAGCGATTTTGCTTAAAGTCTCTACCGGGCTAGTAATCTGGTTTTTTTCAAGGGCAGTTTGGCTCTTATCGACCATTTTGGCCAGGTCGTAAATTAGCTTGAATCCGACCTCAGCGCCAGCGATTCCCTCGATAGCTTTAGAGAAATCAATGTTTTTGGTGTGACGATTAGTGTATAGTAAGCCCAGGTTCATTAGCACGTCTCTGATGCCTAGCGAGAATGAGCAACGAAGGTAATAGGTTAGCAATACGTTTAATTCTCTCGTCTTTATCTGTAGTGCTGAGAGGGATAGGATACGCTTTGAAGAGAGAGTCATCGAATCTAAGATTATCATTTCAACGTGAGCGCAGAGTCGATGTTACTTCTGAAGCAACCATTCGAATAGTTTCAGGCGATGTTCGGTGTAACCGAGTTGCTTTTTAATGAAATTTTCAGTTTTGGTCTGAGGAAATGAGATATTTGTAAATTTCTTGCTCAAACTGAGGAGTTACCTCTGATTCGAGGATGTCTTCCACAAAAACAGAAGAACCTTGGAAGAACCCGATTCGGTCTAGAGTAGCAATGAGCTTTTTCTGGGTCTCGAGTTGCGTGCTTGACATTCCTTCTGGAGTTTGATTTTTTTGAATTTCAGATAGATTTAAATAATTGCCTGTTAATAAGCGAGTTAAACCGCCAGTCGAAATACCTTTTGAACCTTGAATTTTTTGCTGAAAATATCAAGAAAAAATACAGAAAACTACTTCAATGAAACCAAGCCTTAACGATTAGAGAATAGCCTTAACCATCGGATTAACGTAGCTATATGGTACTTAAGGTTTAAGTCCAATATCACGTAATTTCATTTTCATTCAAAGCCTCCTTATTTAAATACAACTTCATTGAAAATCGCGTCAAAGTGGCAGCGCTAACTCCGATATAATTCACCTTAATTGGAGATAAGTAAACTACTTATAACAGACTTGCTCTTGACCTCTTTATCATAAGAAGAAAAATATTGGGATTTTATCAATTAAAAATCAGAAAATTTCAAAGCTTGATTATTTGCAAAACAACATTCATCATAACAGAAATTATTCAAAGTCGAGCATGAGCGTTAAAATCAAACTATTTATTTATTCATCTAACGAATAGCAAAAAAAATTCAATCTGAGCATGAAGAAACAATCTGTTGGCACAAACGACTTGATTTCTTACGGAACCTTGAAGAGTTATGTTCCTACTTCAACTCGAGCTTCTTCATCACTTACAAAATCCATGAATTTTGTCTCGCTGAAACACGAATTAGTTTTGAGTCCTTCGAATAAAGAAGCTGTTTACCCTCTGAGAACCAATCAAGACAGCTTGAACAGACCAGCGCAGAGTCGATACGAGCTCGTGTTAGACGAAAACGGCGCCCGTAAGCAACACCATCAGCAGGAGAAACCCATTTCTGCTACGCAAACTCTTTCACTTGGTTTGGGCTCGCCGAAAGGCAGCCAAAAAATCAAACTGATCGAGGAGAAGAAAGCGGCCGGCGAAGGCAATCATTCCCGTTTAAATCATCAAAACTCTTCGATTGTTAGCTCCTCAACTACCATCACAGCAACTAATACCAACGCCTCTAACACCAGCAACGTCCGCGGCAGCTTCGCCAATGAGAATATGCCGGCTAAGCGCAATGGACTGGAAATAAATACAGAGTTCAATAACGTTCGGTACGCTACATTGAATCTTGGGGCAAATACAACAGTCGCAAGGTCTCAAACGCTGAAACCTAAAGACACCAATGAAACCCACGAGGGTTCTTTGAAAAAGAACACTGTCTCGAGCTATACCTTCGTGTTGAATACTAAGTTCAGCAGCCAAAAGGGTGGCAGTATAAGGCCGAACTCAGCTTCCATTTCCCTTGATAAAGCTAAATTACAGGCTCCTACCAGCAACCAGACTAACTCTCGCAGCGGGAATCCGAATCAGAAATGCCACACGCTGGAAGATGAGCAGGAGAACCCACGTAAAGGGTTTTTCGCGAGGTTCTTCACTAAGACCTCTCCGAAAAATATGGTTACGTCTTCCACAGTGCAAAAAATCAAGAATGAAAATAGCCATGAGGTGGTTTCTCGAAGCCAGAATAACTTGAAATTAAATAGTTATTTCCTTCCAAGCGGCCAAAATAACGCATCTCGGAACAAAAGTTCTCGAACTAAAGACGGCGAAGAAGAGAGTTTGGATGTGGTAGCACAAGAATGCGATGCTCAGTATGCTGGAGAGGCTGAAAATAGAGCATCTCAGAATTTACGGCAGTCAATACAACTAGTACGAAATAGCGTGGGAATCCGTACGGAGAAAAGCAGTTTTGCGAAAGAAGGTAAATCTAATACGCTAAAGCAGCACTCTGGGAAGTTCTTTGATGATGAGAATAACCCTAACGGCAGGCAGCAAGCCGAAGGAGGAGAAAAAGTGTCTTTAAATAGCTTTGTCACAAAAGTATCCAAAGGTAATGAAATTGTTAGTGTAATTTGTTGAACATAATCGTCTTTCGATAATAGGAAGTACATTTGGTCCTGGGAATGCCATTCCACAGCGCCAAGAGCCCGAAACCAAGGAAAAATCTCAAAAGAGACCTGCACTCAGCCTCGACGAGCCTGCCACGCAGAGACCACCGAGAGGCGCGCAGATCAAATCGCCACAAACAACCACGAATTCTGAGAACCGCGTGTTTATTTTCAGCAAAACCGAGAGCAAAGTCCTTCAGCACTCGAACCAGACAAATATGAGGTCTTCGCAGGAAATCCGCGGGCTGAGCCCTAAAAGCCTCAAGCTGTCAGCTCCCCTGCCCAGCGCTACCAAAGAGGAGACTATTCAGACACAACAGCAGGCTTTGATAGCAAAAACGAGACAAACTCCGCCGTTTATTTACCATATGACGAGCCTCCAGAAGCACCTTAAAACGTACTCCGAAGAAGACTACTTCTGTCAATTGTTTAGAGAACATTTCAATCAAACTTACCAAGCGATGATGTTTGTTAAGTACTTGAAACCGGTAGATCCTCAGGCTCTCAATGCAAAGAAAATCAATCTGCCAAAGCGAAAAGGCTATGAAAGTAACAAACACCTATTTAGCTCCAAAGCTAAACGATTTATCATAGATAAAAGAACTATTGTCTTTGACCTCGATGAGACCCTTATTCATTGTAACGAATCATTGGAACTCCCCTATCACGTCAAGCTCCCAATCAAATTCCCTCATGGAGACATTATCGAGGCAGGGATCAATATTAGACCTTACGCTTTCGAAGCACTCAAAGAGCTGAGCCAGCATTTCGAGATTATCGTCTTCACGGCCTCTCACGGCTGCTATGCGAACGTCGTTCTTGATTACCTCGACCCGCAAGGCCAGTACATTCATCACAGGCTGTTTAGAGAGAGCTGCGTGCAGACCGAAGAAGGCATCTACGTGAAGGATTTGCGTGTGCTCGCTAACAGGAACCTTGACGATGTCGTGCTGGTAGATAATGCTGCATACTCCTTCGCTTATCAAATCGATAATGGAATCCCAATCGCGCCCTACTATGACAATCCGGACGATGATGAGCTGAAACATTTGGTTCCGTATCTCAAGTTCCTGAACAACGTCAGAGACATGAGGGAAATCAATCGAGAGACTTTCAAGCTGAATATGTATGCGATGTATGAGTCCATTGACAGAGTTCTCGAGAACGTCATTCTAACGAACTAGAGAACTGCTTGGCTAATATCGTCCTACATAAGTGACTCTATTGGATAGAGCCAATCTAATCTTTATTGCTGTAGATTTCAATCTTTTTCATTTCAATGTGATCGATTGATTTTTTCACCAGTTAGCATGATCTATTCAGTTTTTTTGTGAATTAGTTCTTACCTTAATTATATGCTATCCCTTATCTATTCTTGAATTCAGACACGATTGTGTATCGTCTGTCAGTTGCATCATCACTTAATCAAGAGATTCCAAGCAATTTAAGTGCCATAACGCTGAATTTTCATGACTTTTCTATTGATTTTCTTTTTTTTTTACTCGTAACACATAAATTTCGTTAAGGAGTTTTGTCTATGTGTTGAATCGGAAGACATTAGATCCGATCGCGTAAATTTATATTTATACTATCAATTTAATCTCATGAGCGTAAGAGTTTGGGGTTACCACCTGCAAGAGCTCGGGAAAACCTTCGGGAAGTACGCACTCCGTGTTTATCAGCAAATCTAAAGGAAAAATAGGTCGAAAAGGCAGTTCACGTGGAAATTCGCACTGGACGGTCAGGGACATACGATTGAACTCATCGTTTCTTTTCTTACAGGGAAGAAACGTATCCTTCATAACGGCATGGTTGCCTACGAAGGACAGAAGTGACTAACGGACATCGTCATCGAGTTAATTTGTGTTATATGCGCAGATTTTTGCAAAATAGGTTCCAAGCGGAGTTCAAAATCGGAGATAACAGAATAGTTATTTTTCAAACCGATGAAGGGTATGATCTGATGATAAACACCGATCTTTTCTCTAATCTTTGGGACGTGGGTAATTATTTATCTCGTGATATGCGGTTTATATCACAAAATATTAGAAATCAACCGGAAACATCGTGGGATAAACGTTGAAGAGCTGTACAGAAACGCAGGACACAACCAGAATCTGCCTGAAACCGTGCAGACAATGCAAACAGATAGTGAGTATGAAATTTTGCAGAGAGTACCGGAAATATACGAGGAGGACAAAAAGAGGTAATAGAGCCACAAGGTTTCTAAGGATAAGCTTAATGTTGTGGTTACGAAGGGCTAGGTTTGGGGGAAGAGCGCTCGACACTGTCATGGCAAATGCCGCATTTGAGAAATTAGACTGCAGCGCGATAAAAATCGAGTTTAAAGACGATCAACACTTCAAGCGAAGGAACCCTGATGAGGTAAGACGATGGTTTGAGAATCAAGGAATAATGACAATTGGTTTGTTAGTTTAATAAGTATCGAAATACGTATTCAAAGAGTTATGTTGGAGGACTTCCAAGGGTAATTAGAGAAGAAGATGAGGAGGAAGACATAATGAAAAAGCCTATGAAAATTAAGAAAATACAAAAGGAGATGAATCAGCGGCAAGAAAACATAAACTCAGACGTCTTGGTCGATATGTTTACTGGGTATGGGACGTTTACAAGCGCTGATTCGAGAAGTCAACGGATGAATACAGAAAATTTGAGGGGATATTTTGATTTTGGGAGCAAAGGATCTCCTGTGTTAACACCATCATCAAAGCAAGTGTCTGCGAGAGAAAAACCCAGCGGAGCTCAATGGACAGATAAGGAGAGTGAGATCACGTCTCAACCGAATTTCGTTGGTAGAGTGACTTTTTAAATGTGTAAACTAAGTTATATATAATAGATCTTTTGGGACTGGATAGCGCGAGGTTCAAATCAAAGACTATGGCGAAAACTTCAGAAAACGTTGCGCTTTTGGATCAAAGCCAAACAAATCAGAATAAAACTTTGCAAAATAGGCATAAGGCTCAGCCACCCGTCGACATCGCAAGTGCATTAGGTACTGATTTTGTCGATAGCTGACTAACAATCTGAACAATTGTAACAATAGGCGAAATTTTTTCAAAGGCGACCGATAATGAATCCCAGAGCCCAGGGTCAAATTCTGGCCAGATTAAACAAGACCCAGCTATCAGAAGCAAAGAGCGAGAGGCGGACGAAAAGCCAGCAAATGGCTCGATAGAAGAGCAGAAAGACAATCGAAACAAAAAATATACGGTAGAAAAACTCAATTCTAATCATTTTAAGCTATCTATTTGTTGATAGAATGACATATGGAATAATGATCTCGTTGATCTGACGAGCTTAGCACTGGAGAAACCGACTGACAACACGTAAGTCTGAATAGAGACACACTAAATTTAACTACCCTTTCAAAAGGCTAACAGCAAATTCCTTTCTGAAAGAACCTGAGAAAAAAGGGAACTTTCCTTTTGGCCGATCTCCAACACTGCAAAGCCCAAGCTCCAGCCATAATTTCCCAGGCGGCTACAACAGCTACGCAAAGCGTTTCAATCAAACCTTAGCACAGAATGCGGTGATGACGACGACTAAATCCTTTATATAACACACCAGAAACCGATCTGTATTATTTTAAGCGTTTAACACTTCTCAATGTATCAGTATTCGGTGTTATTTGCACAACGCCAGAATTTTTTCCCATATCATTTCAAATTAATTCTATGAGAATACGTTATTTCATTCATTACATACCGTGTTATGTCTTTTTGAATTAATCCAATCCAGATTTAAACTCCGCCAATAAAACAACTTCATAATTCAAAGCTTTAAAATCACAGAAATCCAATGTGTTGCATGAGTTTTTATGCGTTTACCAGCATCATCTTGCTGCTGGGCTCCATCGCTCTATTCGTTACTGGATTCGGTAATAATTCCTCCACTTCTCTTCACTCATTTTACTCTTAGTTTTCGAAAGATACTACCTAGTGGTATGTTCAACCTTCCCGTTGCTTAATATTCAATATAGTAATGGATTATCTAGGGAATAGGAGTGGGACTGTTCATCTTCCACCCAGTTCTAACTGAAACTTTCCTGAATATCTACGCAAAATGCTGCTTTAAACCCTCAAGCTACATTCATACCCTCAAGAGCAAGAAACACCATCTCAGCAAAGTTACCCATCCTATTGTTTATCATCCTCGCTATAATATCGCAGCCGGTGGCATCGAGAAAGTTCATCCATTTGACTCACAAAAATATGGGAAAGTTTACCGCTTTCTGATTAATAAAGGCCTCATAACGCAGGATTCTATTCATAGACCCTCAGATCCATCTAGAGGAATGCTGCTTCAGGTACCGCAGCTTCTCTATACAATCACATATCAATATTTCCGGCTAGGTTCATGGAGTTATCTACCTTTTTAAGCTTTGTTACAGTGTGTACCTTACCAAATGTGTCGAAGTACCTCTCTTCTTTCTCCCAGCATCGCTCTTGCGTTGGAGGCTGCTTGACCCGATGCTCCTGGCTACCCAAGGGACAATAGGTATGAGGTTATTCAGTTTCAGGTGAGTAAAAAAATCTGTTTAGACGCAGGACTTTTGGCACTTGAGCGAGGTTGGGCGATAAATTTAAGCGGAGGATACCACCATGCCTCTGGACATTGTGGCGGGGGCTTTTGCATTTACTCGGACATCACGCTCTGTATCAAGCATCTACAGACCTACTGCAAGGCGAAAGTGAAAAAAGCTATGATAATCGATCTCGACTCGCACCAAGGGAATGGGTATGCTCGTGACTTCATCAACGATGACAGTGTCTATATCGTGGATGCCTACAACCATGAGATTTACCCGGGCGACACGTACGCGAAACAGGCCATCAGATGCGATATTGAAGTCACCGCAGCTGATGACGACGAAAGCTACCTGAAAAAGCTGCAGGATCGCGTTGTTCCCGCAATAAACGAGTTTCAACCAGACTTTATACTTTATAATGCAGGCACGGACTGCTTGAAGAATGACCCTCTTGGAAGTAATAATTATACAAGAATTCGTATAATTTTTCTGGGAATGATGTAGGATTGAGCTTGTCTCCTGAAGGAATAGCCAGAAGAGACGAGCTTATATTTAGATTTGCAATTGAAGTTGCGAAAAAGCCTATCCTGATGGTGCTCTCAGGTTTTTGCTTATAAAAATTATCTTCTTTTTTAACACTTTACCATTTTTCAAGGCGGATACCAGAAGATAAACGCAGCTGTTATTGCTGATTCAATCGAAAAACTCGATAAGAAATTCAGTCTGTTTGAGGGAAAATTGAACCAAGTCTAATTACACATATTAATGAGATGCTAATTTGCTTACATTAACTTGATTTTAATATGATTATCGAACCCTCCAATATAAAACAATTACCAAGATATAATTGTAATTTTCATAAGTTTGATTTCTGTCAGTACAATTCGTAACTAAGATATCGAATGAACATGACATTACAGCTCTGAATTTTAAATTTGTTCAAAATCCAATCGAGACAGCCTTATTCCTCTAATTCAGTTGAAACAGCCCTATTTCATTAGTCAAAAATATTTTTTGAGAGAATCTTCTGATAAAACTTCTATATTTACTTGGTACCGCGTCAACCTAAAACAAACGATTCCTATTGGAGAACTCAGTCTTAAAAAAGATTAATTTTATGCTGACACTCTAAATAAATTAATATTGAACCGAGTCAAAAAAAAAGAAGAAGAAGCAAACTATGCAAAAGATCGACTATCTAACCAGTTTCAAAGAGGAAATCTCGAAGCTCGTCAGACCAGAAGACATCAAGGCACAGATCCTCGAAATCTCTGACGAAAACATGAAAATTGCAGGTGAAAGGATCCGCGAAGGCAAATTAGTCGCTTTTCCCACTGAGACCGTTTATGGACTTGGAGCGAACGCTCTCGATGAATCAGCTGTACTAAACATTTTCAAGACCAAAGGTACATTTCTCGCGTTCCCACTCTTCATAATTCGTTATTAAATCAGGAAGGCCATTAACAGACCCGGTAATTGTTCATATCACCGAAGCAGAGCAGGCTCTTGAGCTCATCGATATTACCGAGAACGAGAAGGAGCTTTTCTGTTATCTCGCCAAGGCTTTCTGGCCAGGACCTCTAACAATGGTCGTCAGGGCCAACCCAAAGAAGATTTCTCCGGTTGTTACAGCCAATACAGGGTGTGTTGGCATCCGCTGTCCAAATCATGATGTAACTACAAAACTTTCATAGCCAATCTCATGTAGTTTTGGTATATTTAGATCGCAAGGAGACTCATCAAAGAGGCTGACCGACCAGTAGCTGCTCCAAGCGCCAATTTATTCAGTCATGTGAGTCCCACGTCTGCCGTGCACGTCTTCAACGACTTTTTCAATAAAGAAGTGACGATACTCAACGGCGACCGAAGCGAGTATGGCATGGAGTCAACGGTGGTCAAAGTCTACTCCGACGAATCTGGGCAGCTGTTGTTGAAAATTTTTAGACTGGGCAGTCTTTCAGAGCAGGCTCTGAAAGAAGAGCTCAACAAGTCAGAGAAATTCAAGCGAGTTCCCATTGAAATTTTCAAAAGAGAAACCGTCGTACCTGAGAATAAAAATTCCGAAGCACCAGGAGGCCTTTTGACGCATTATTCGCCATATCAGGTGAGCTATATGGCTGAGAGAAAGAAACCTGGAGATTCTGGTGTGATGGGGGAAGAAGTCCCAATTGATTTGAAGAAAACGGTACTGATTGACTTTGATAAGGCGTTCGCAGATATCAAAGGGAATTTCCTCGGCTATTTTTCTTTGAGTGATAAAGGCGACCTCCGCGAGGCAATGACGAACTTTTACTATCACTTAAGACAAGCTGAGAATTTCGAGGGCTGCCAGAACATTATTCTTGTAAATATCCACGAACTTTTTGTGGCCAAAGCGAAAGATGACACGAAGGAGCTCCCAGAGCACTTGGATACGATTTATGATAAATGTTTTAGATCTGTGTCAGGAAAGAAACTTATTCTTGACACTGAAAGCATGAAATTTTATTATAAATCCGGATAGTCAAAGAAATGAATTCGTATTTGGATGATGCTATTTATTGTTTATATTTTGATGTTGTTAGCTTAAAGCAAGTGAATAGGAGTAGGTATGGCTCGATGGCATTTTGATTTGGATTTTCGGAAAAAAAGAAAAATTAAAAATCATCTCGTCTTTGATATGAGACGAAATTAGTTGAAAAATTCAGACAATTACAGTTTATTTTCTTTTAGAATATGAATTCACTATGGGAAATAGGAAAGAATTGAAAGGAATGAGGAGTAGTGAGATACCTCTACTGAAAGCTGCATTTTTATTCGTCAATCACCATTTATGGGTGCAAAATAAGGCGAAACAGAAGTTAAATCATAATATTTTAGTATTATTCACCTCATGTCCTAAGGGAAATTTGAGAGAAATTGTGATAACATAACACATTAAACGACCGTAGCTTCAAATAAACTATTTCCCATCTGGAATAACTAAGAAAAATTCATCATTTGTGCTGCTAGATGGGAATTGTTCGATAATATTCATGAAATAAGTAAGCTGAAAGAGGAAACATCACAGATGCTGCTAATAGCTCTATTACATGAGCCATTGGATGAACTATTGAAAGGCAATTTTCTTTTGTAATTCAACTTTTCTCTTACCGTTTCTAATTCGATCCATTAAGAACACTACTGTAGCACCAAGAATTTTAATCTTGATAAATTGTTCAATCGACCAATGATGCAAAAGTATGCAACCCATGGTATAATTGAAGAAAGCGCAGAAGACGCCTACGATGATTTTGGGTACAGCGACAGTACAGCACTATAATCCCTGACATTATTATCCTAATGAGCTTTTTTTTATCGCAATAAGCAGCGTTAGGAACCGGTTCCAATCTCATGTCCCAAATGAAAGTGGAATCAGACTTTATGTCTCAGGGCGCTGAAACGTGGACGACGGAGGACGGCGATCCGGCGGTGATAGGGCCCATGATTAAGGAGAAATTTTACAGCTATCTCAAGACGCCAGTTCCAATTGAGCAGAAAATCGCTATTTTCGAAGAAATACGCAAAACAATTACCTTTAAGATCGAAGAATACCCTGACGACACCAGATTGCAGAACTGCTTTGAGAAAATCTATTACAAGTTCATAAACGCGACACGTACGGCGAAGAAAAACTGGAGCGAGGAAGAAACGACCTTACTTATCGGGATAATTACTATGCATTGCGCATTAACTGAGGATGATTACTCTTCTTTGGTAGCCAGCCATATTGTGATGTCGTAATTTATTGCCTTTATTCATAGCCCGAGGAAACGTGGTACTTTATCTCGACGATTTTTCCTGGTAAAAAGCCAGAGCAGATCAGACTCCGCTGGATGAGCATATTGAGAACTACATTGTCCAAGGCGCCTTGGACGAGCACAGAAGATAAGATCCTTTGCGAGGTAATGATGTCAAGAGGGGATAAAATCCAATGGAAAGATGTGGCCAATGAATTGAATACGAGGTATAAAGGCGAGGTGTTGAGGACAGGTAAGCAGTGTAGGGAGCGCTGGACGAATCATTTAGATCCGAGCGTGAACCGAGGGGCTTGGACGGATGATGAGGATATCAAATTGCTGCAATATTTATTAGAGCACGGGAAGAAATGGTCCGAAATCTCGAGATTAATGGCAAACAGAACGGAGAACGCTGTGAAAAATAGATGGAAAAGCATCATGCGAAAATATGAGAAAGACAGCAGGTTTACCAAAGCCGGAGGCGACTGGGAGACTCAGGTGGCGAGGTTCGTATTAAACGAGCTGCTCAGCACAGCAGGCAGCAGAAGCAACCAAGGAGGCATGGAAATCCAAACCAAGAGATCGGATAGGATGGAAGCGGATTCCGAGTCGCTGGAGCAGACCCTGACGTCGAAATCATCGCTTCCAAAGAAACCGACGCAAGTCGGCAAAAAGAAAAATTTACTCATGGGCATCGTTAGAGAGGAAACGCCCATTGGGTTTACTCCAATGAACGATCACAGCCCTTCGAATAACCTCACTAACGTTCCTACTAACGCCAATATGTATGGCTTTGGGAGAGACTCTTGGCAGCATCACCAGCAGCAGTTTGGAGGGTTTTCAGCACAGTTTGGGCAGAACTCCCAGCAGCAGAATACGTACTCTCAACCCCAAGAGCATAATCCCCTTGGAATGTTTAGTCCATACAACCCTCCGCAGGGGTCGTTTGGCGGCAGCAACTATGGAATGTCACCCGGATTAGCTAATCCGTTCTTCCAAACCTCTCATCCAAACCAGTTTTCCGATCCGTTTGCAGGACTCCCTTCTCTAACCAACCAGAACTCGGTGGTGAGTAATAATCCAGAAATGCCGCTAAATTCGGTAAATATACTCTCGATGACGCCGGGCAGCTTCCCAAGAAGTTCACCATCGCTTTTGAGAAACGCAACTAACCCATTTTTGACGAATCCCACGTTCCCATTAGACGCGAATCCTTATCAAAACTCTAAGCAAGGCGGTCAGAACGCCGGAGGAAACGAAAACGAAAGCACTCTCATGCAGAGGGATTTTATGTGCGAACCTGACATAAAAACGCCTGAGAGTATGTTCCCCGTGAAAGCCTCGAGAGGAATCAAGAGGGAGCTGATCGAAAAGAGCATTAGTGAGTTCAATACCGATCTTTTTATGAAACTCAACTCCAATAAGCAAATGTTCGCGATAATCGACTACGAAAACAAAAAGCTCTACCCCATCAACTCCGTCAATTACGAAAATTACAAGGCGGTCATGAACACCGCCAAATTCAATGTAGGTAACAACTCGCTCTTCGCTAGTCCGCTTAACAAAAGCACGAATTTCAAAAGTTCGGCAGTGATGGACGGAAGCAAAATGGAGCTGGATACTCCAAAATCCAACGCGGATTTATCATCACTATCCCTTGGCAAATCTAGAATGGTGCCAGAATCACCGTCTCAGCAGTACTTCGATTCTTTGCTCTATGGAACCAAGCCATCGGGATCGCCGGATAGTTTCTTGTCGCTAAGAAGTCCAACATTGTTAGGAGGATCTTTGGGAAGGCGTCCTTCCCGTGGACGCATGATGCTGTAATGGGGAAGGATCTCTCGGAGGGCAGGGTAGGTATAATGGATTTTGAGGACGAGACAACAAGAAAGCTTGAGCCTGGATTTTTTTCCTCTATTGTGCTGTTTTTTAAGAATTTGTGTGTTCTTATGAGCTTCTTGAAGTTTATTCAGGTTTCTAGCTTATACAATATGTATTTTTTCTTATCTCGCTTGGATATATAAGTACAATGCGAACTTAGCTGTATTTTGCACAATGCGCAGAGTATTCATAAGTTAACATCAGAGCTGAAACATCCAATTACTAAATTCACGGTCTTCAGGATCAAACGGGAGATTTGCTCGTGAAGATTTCCAGAAACACTTTATCAATTCTGAATTATTAACTTTATTATTCGATGAGATTATAAGAAGAGCTCAGAAGATGCCTATAAGACCCTAAAGTCTTCTAAATACATCCTCTGAACTAGAAACTAAAACGATATATATATATACTCCTTATAGACGTGTATTTCGCTTTGATAAAATCAAAAATCCTATCAAAAAATCATCATTTCTTTGAGATAGTCGACCGAATCATCTCCTAATTCCACAACGTTGGTATTTCCTTGTGAACTTAACTGTACAGCTAGTTTCGGCTCTTGATCATCTGACAGAGCTAATCTTTCATTTTCTTTCTCAGGCGACGAGAAGGAGTCGTTATTGAATGCCAGCTTATTGCTAATTGGGCTGATATCTGGAGTTTCGTCGGCTTTCTCGTTGCCAAAGGTAGCGATGATTCCATTTGCATTATCATTAGATGAACACTCTTCCCTGGCTTGCTTCACTTTTTTCCTGCAGACTTTCTCTTTGAACTTTTGCCACTTTTCTTTGAGTCCGATTTGTTTTGCGAACTCTTTGACGTATACCAAACCCCACCTCCCAAGGAAGAAACAATTCGCGATTGCCATCACGACGAGGATGACAATACTCAAGGCGTTGGAGTTAGCACCTGCAGCGTCATGAAGGTTAGCGATGGCTAAAGGACTGAAGATAAGAACCTGATTCAAAGAACAGACCGCAATAAATCGTCAAACTTGAAATAAGTAATGAAGCCTGCTCAAGATCGTTTAGCGTGTCGTGTTCAAAAGGCCTGTACGCCTGATGTATGATGTAGCTTAGAAAAGCCGTCGCCAACACGAAAAGGCCCTAATTATGTCAATCTAATGGAAGGTGCTTAAATATACCTGAAACGTGATGCTGTAAGTCCCCAGTAAAACCGTAATTAAGATAAATATTATTTTTCTATACAGAATAACCGTTTCCCTTTGAAATTGAAGATTAGAGCTTCCAATTAAGGGCCAGAGGAGAGAGTTACCAATAGTATCGGTCAGAGATGCGGTACCCGTCGTAAAGGAACCCATACTTCATTTTAAACTCGGGGTTTGCCAGATCCTTTTTATGTTTTCGGAGGAACCAGACCACTCCAATAGGAATACCAAAGCCTAATAGAGAGAGAGGAAAAAATCCATTGAAAAATGAGTTTGTTTGCTTACCCCAAACAACCAAAGAAGGCACACCAATAGCCATTGAGAAGATTAAATGCTTTCCTTTCCAGCATTCTATACTGTAGTTTTTAATGAGATAATACTGAGGGTCAGCCTCGTCGCTGATATTTTCGCATCTATTGACACGTTTAGCTATTCAATTAGAGTATTTATTACTGAAAAGAGTAAATGGACTCCGTAACGATGTTGTTATAGATCATAAACATGAGAACGATAATTGTCGTCGCGATATTGCTCTTCATTTTCGCGCTTAGCTCTGGATTGTGTCTCCTCTGTTTGTATTTGAAGCGATAATATACCCTCCATAGTATCACCGAGCCGAGAATGATCCCAATAGGAGCGAGTGTTAAGAACAAGAGGCTGAGGAAAAACCTATCAATGGGAAACTTCGAGAAATCGACCGAGGAAAACGCGAGGCAATCCGGGTTAATTACCTGAGTAAGCGCCGTTGAAGCCGTGGTAGAGACCGAGTTAAGCGTATCGAGCGCAGAGCTCCAATTGAAGTTAAAGGAGCTCACGATTCCAACGAGCTGCATGTAGTTAACGAGAATTTTCATCAAGATCGGAGGCAGATTTTCCTCTTCTTCGACTTTGCTGGGGTCGATTTTTATCGCGCTTCTAATGGTTAAGATCACAAATATCACGATGATAGGAATCGCTAGCGAGGTTATCACAGTGTACTGCACACCTTTGCAATCGATACAGCCTCCAGCCGTTCTGGAGTACCCTGCGACGCATTCAGAGCATAGATTCCCTGTGTATTCTGCAGCACACCATCCCGTTTGGCAGAAGGTTTCATTATACAGCGAATCACAATGATACTCAGACAAGTTTCCTTCGGGTGAGTGTCCTAAGCACGCTGAGGTCCCAAAAGGACACTCGACTGACCTCGCCGTCCATGGACTGAGCCTCCAGAAACCGGCTTGAGGCCCAATGGCGTCCCCTCCAAGGCAATCTGTGTCACTATCAAAGCAATCGCTACAGCCTGCTACCTTGTACGGAGTAAACGAATACTCCCCGGGTTCGCAATCAATGCATTCGCCGTCCAAAGTAAGTCGTTCTCCTCGTTGACAAGCGCGGAATACTGTAGTAATTGTCAGGAGACTAGAGTAACTGAGGTCGGTTCTGGCAGGGTTAGAATTAAAGGCGTCTGTAGTGAAGGTGAGGTCAGTAGATGTGTTAACTCCAAGAGAAACGATGAAATCCTCAAGGATATAAATTCCGGCTTGCGCCTGGAAAGTAGAGGCTGCTGAGAAGAATGGCGTTTCTCCGGATGCGCTCTGCTTGCCACTTACTGTGAGAATGCTTGAATTATCAATGTTATACAGTTGATCGTATTCATCGAACAGCGCGAAAACCAGAGGCGGACTCAATTGTTTCCCACTGGCAAGCGTAATATTAGTAGCAGATGAATCAAGTAATCGAGAATTTTCCGACGTCGAGGGGTCATAGTCAACTCCGCTCAGGTTTGCAATGAACTGCGAGGCTCCCAGACTTTGATTGTAGCTCGGTGCGTTATAAAACTGCATTTTTACGGGATAAGAGCCGATGTTCTTGCCATACGTTGCAGTATTTTTCGTAAACTCCAATGAATTCCCTATGAATTGAGCGGGCTGGCCTTGGGTAAAGACCGCCCCGCCCGACACGCCAGCCCCGTTTTCTTCAAAAGTAGATAACCCGCTGATCTGGAAGAAAGAGCCCGTAATCTCAGCGTTATAGTAGACGGCCCCTCCGCTCTGAACGGCTTGATTACTGTAAAATTTCGTGTTTGTAACTGTTATATTATAGTCGCCTGTTTCAACAGAAAACCCACCGCCACTAAGCGCAGAGTTGTTAGTGAAAGTACACCTGTCCAAACTATGGTTTTTCAAAGTCGACTCGCTAAAAGAAACAGCTGTTACAGCTATTCGTATCCCAGCGCCAAGTCCAAGCGGATTACTATGGTTCGTAAATGTGGTATTGGTAATAGCAGATGTAGTAACGTCGATCATTTCCAGCCCTCTGGAAACCTCAGAATCGCTCGCTGCGATGAAATTTGAGTTAGAAATCGCAGCTGACTTTACAGAAGAAAGCAAGACACCGTCATTTTGATGATCAACAAAGCTAGTGCCCGCAATCGTGATTGCTGTGTTAGATAGGAAGTAGATATGCGATGCTTTATTTCCAGAGTTATTGGTGAAAGAACAAGAGGTTATTGTGAATAGAGCGTTTCCTACTAACGCGCCGGCGCTATTAGAACTGCTGAGTCCAGTGTTATTCTCAAAGTTGCAATTCTGGAAAGTTACAGCTAGTCTCGTAGAATCTGCGTAGATAGCCGAGGACATCGACAGTGAATGTCTAAAAGTGCAGTTGGTGAAGGTGATTTTGTAATTTAGTATCTTAGCGAAGCTGTAAGAAGGACTTCCAAGGCTACTATAAGCGTCTTCAAAAATCGTGTTTATAATTTGGCTGCCTTGAGAGTCAACTGCCAGAGAGAGCAGTTGTGAGGACTCAAAAGAGGTGTTATTCGTGAACCGGGTGTTGTTGATGAATATATTCGTAGCTATCGCATCGATCCCGTTACCTCCCGTCCCATAGTTATGCTCAAAGACACTGGAATCGAGAGTTAGCGATGCGATTTCGAGTTTGAATAGGTATTTCGACTGTCCTTTATTGTATTGGAACACGCAAGAGCCGAACTCAACAGTGCTCGAACGCGCTGTGAGTATGGTAGTTAGGTCGTCCTGTTGCGAGTCTGATGGGATGGCCCCTGTGTTCGTAGCGTCGTTTGAAATAAAATACGAGTTGCTCACGGTGGCCGCGCCGGTAGTAAGGTAGAAGACTATGGCATAACAGCCTGAGCAATAGTTCATAGTGAAATTGCTGGCTGTGACGGTCAAAACTACATATGCCGAAGGGGAAATTAGGGCACCAGTCACGGTGTTTTCAACAAATTGGCAATCGGTGAGTTCCGCGCTCCCGCTGCAGTAAACAAAATTGTACAAACTATTTCCTTGAACTGTTGTAGATCCAACACTCAGCTGAAAAGCTGAGTCAACCGAAGATATTCCCTTGATAGCACTGTTGTTGGCTATCGTAGAGCCCGTGATAATCAGTTCTGAACTACCATCAGCGCAGAGAAGTGAGCCGTCACAAGAAGTCAATAGAGCAGATGAAGATGCTCCGTCGTGGTTGTCTGAAAACACCATATTTGATAGAGTTACTTTTGAAGTAATCATGTACATTAAATTATCAGTGAACTGACTGCTGCTTATGGTTGAGTTGAGCCACGCGAGGCCGGCATTGGAGGAATAACCCGCGCTGAACACCCTTCCACTAAAATTGGTGACTGTAATGCTGGTTAAAGTCGCACTTGAGTGTTGTAGGACAAGAAGGGATGAGCCAATTGCTGAATTTGCCAGCGAGGAGTCGGTGATAGAGATAGTGTCCAAAAGGGTGTCAGTTCCATCATAGTATAGGGTCGACAACAATATCCCAGTATTGTTTTCATAGGTTAAGTTTGCAATTATAAAGTTTGTCAGGTTGCTTGTTTCTGAGTCACCGTTCAAAAAAAGAGGCCCAGCTATCGTCCCAGGATTCATCCCGCTCTGAACCGAGGGTGGCAGCAGACAAAAGAACCCTGAGTAAGCAGTGCCGCCGAAAAATTCCCTTGAGACTTCCAAATGCTGGCTGTTTTTTAGTGTAATGTTGTTTACACTGAGCAAGTAACTATACGACTGCATAAAAAGACACCCATATGAGTTATCTATCAGCGTATCAAGCACAGCATCACTGACGTAGAGCCTCACGAAAGGAATCGATCTCCCAAGGTTATCGACGCCTGATGTGAAAGTAGTTGAGCTAGTAATACTTTCGAGGGTTTCTTTGCTGATGTAGAATTTAAACAATGTGCTGAAACTCGAAGGCAATGCGTCAAACTCAGAACTTACCTGATTAGAGCTTACACCCCATGCGAAAGAGTTCACAGTTAGGCTTTGAATGGTAATATCAGTGTAGTAGCCGTTCTCAGTCCAGAAATTCAGCATACTGTTGATTTCTTCCAGCTTCCCATTCAGAGCGGTGTTCATTTGGGTGATGGAGTCCATTGCAGTGTAAACTTGATTCAAAATCTTAAACAAATTCTCGTACAGGCTATAACTAATGACCGGCTGCAGCTGATAAGTTAGCTGTTCCTGGTTCGGATGGCTTGCGTTCTGAGAGTTTGTGAACGCGATATTTGCGATGGTTATATTCCCGAATGCTATTGTCTGGTGGAAGGTGATCGCCGAGCCCATGTACCTTGCTGAATAAGTATTCCCGGTGTAGCTGCGATCAAAGTTGTTTCCGCTCACGTCGATGAAGCTTCCCAAAGCAATGATAATATTCGAGGTGGTCCCCAGCTGAGACCCTGTCTCTGTAGGGCTGTAAGGCCAGTCCATTGCTGCCGGTAGATCGTGCCGCGATCAGCTTTTTGAACGCGTTTGAGGCGTATTCACTGCTTGTAAAGTATCCAGCATTGTAATAGGCGTTCCCGGTGAAGTTATTATCCTGAACGCTGGCACGGAAACTCCCTTGAATGTAGATCCCATTGCTTCCGGCTGCTAGATTGCCTTGGAAGAGGTTATTCGAAACGGTGACTCTATAGCGATCGATGCTGGAGTTGTCAATGGGGTTTGTATAATACGATGGATTTTCTAAGGAAATGAGTGAATTAGTTAGATTTATCGAGAAGAAGGGAATGTATACGCTGTTTGTCTTTCATATAAAGCATAAACGAAGTAAAATTCGCTGCGGCCAGATCGGAGGCTAATCCCTGCTGATCAATCGCAAACACATAGGAAGGAGAAGTCCAAAAGCTGTCTTCATTATAAGAATTAGGCGTATCAGGAGTAGAAGAGCAATCGCAGACCACCATTACGTTACCAAACGTATTGGAGCATCCCATATTGTTCACGAATCTATTATTCGTAATTGATATTCCTAAATAAAGAATTCAGATCGACTCAACGCAGAAAGTGCTACCATAGCATTCGTTCTGCTGATAGCTGTCGCCATTCTTGAAAATCACGATGTTTAGACCGAAAAGATAAGCGAAGTTATTCGTGAAATTATTGCTGTCGATGATGATAGGATACGCTAGGATAATTTGCGTGATAAATAAGATGAAAAGGCCCACTAAACATACTCTTCGTGTCTCGCATTTCGTTAATAAGCAGCGCAGAGCCAGTGTGACCAATGTTCGAATCAAAGGTATTATTATAAAGAATCAGCCCTTTCGTCAAGTACCGTATATTGATCAACGAACCTCCTCGAGTCTCATCGTCCTCTCCAGACCAAAATTTCCTTATGTGCCTGTCAAGATGCACTTTAATTCCAGAAGTAGCGTCATAGGCTAGTTTGCTGGATGTTACACTATTCGGACCGTTTTGTTTTCCAGCGAATTGATAGCAATTATGCTGATAGCTATAACTGGCGTCATTCGTATTTTTTATACTGTTATCGTGAACCGCGGTCACTGAATTCCTATCAATGCCATTTCAGATATGAAGAATGAGAGAAAATTACTGGAAAATGCTATTTGTTATAGTAATTGTCCCGTCGAAGCTCTGGAGGTTGATTACCGCACCTTCTTGCAATATGGTCTGCGAGTTCCACGAATAGGTTCCGTTCTTAGCCTTGTCTAACTGGATGCCAGAAATCGCTGAGTACAGCTGCTTGTTGTAATAGCTGAAGCTCGAGTTAGCTATTTCCAATGAATAGCACGCTGTAGTATCGCTTTCTCCATGAGTGCCTGCGTCTTTACAGGTGTAGATGCGTTCCTTCGCTGAATCTTCATAAAAATTGCCATAATTTGATATAAAGCCTCTTGGGAAGAAATAGTTATTGACAGTGACATTATCGAGTTTTATGTGGCCGCTTAACAAGTCGACGTGGATAAAGCTCATATGATGGCTGTAGGGATTATAGTTGTAGAAGTTAATGACTTGAGTGTTGTAGAGAGCCACTCGGGGGTATTTGACCTGGTCGTAGTCTTTGAGGAACCTTGTATTGATGAAACCAAGGGGCTGAGTGACAGTGAACGAAGGATCGTACATCACTGATGATGAAGGTGTATCTGTTGAGCTAAGAGCTGAAGAAATAACGATTGTGTCGCAAATGTAGCCAGGAGGAGCAGCGCTGGTGGGGATGTAAGTGCCAGTAGATGAGTCATAAGCGCAGCATTCAACGCGGTTGTACCAGCAAGTGCTGTTAACGGGAAAACTGAGGTCAGATGCATCAAAAACGACGTTTTCAATGGCGAGATAATTTGACACGAATAAAGAAATATAATGGCTTTTCAGTTTAATTTTCACAGTGACATTAGGGTCGCATTGCCCTTCAAGAGCGGCTTCACAAGCTGACGGTCTAAGTCAGGAGATAATGATTAATCTATGTAAGAAATGGTTTACTTGATTGTAATATTTGTATGGGCTCTTTCAAACATCCGCAACAGTTCGTACTTCCCTTTCATATCATAGTTATGATGCTGCGTCCCTTCTGTGTTTTGATCCATCCAATAATGCGTGCCAGAGTTCAGATAAATCGTCACCTTTGACTCGAGATAATCGGTTGGTCTTGCCGTTGAGCCATACGCAAGCTATAAATCAATTAGTCAAGATAAAGACATGTTGAAGTTCTATTACTTGACGAGCAACCCAATAGATATCATCATAAGGTTGCGAGGAGGACCCATCACAGCCTCCTGTCTCGCAAGCAGGGTTAAATTCCGGATCTATATAATAAACCAGCTCTAGCGGATTAGAGCTTTTCTCCGCTGCTGGACAGCTGCAATCAGCAGCGCTCAATTTCCCCTCATATCCATTATAACTCATAGTCGGGAAATCCTCAGGAAAACGCTTGCAGGAATACGAGCATTCATAATAATATAACATCCCAGTGATGGGATCCAAAACGCACTGAGAGACCCCTGCAATGTCACATGAGAGGCATGCATCTATCCGTTGGCCTTGAGGAGGTCCGAGGTCAAATGTGGCTTTTTTCACGTCAACAGAGCTTATAACATACATCGCACTTGGGTGAGCTTGGCATTGCCGCGTACATTCACTTCCTATCAGTCACAATGGATCTCATAAAAGCAAGCGAAATTTTATTAATTCACCATAATAGTCATCGATCCATGGTTCTCTAGTAGCCAATGCAATACTCGTCACTACTCGAGCAAAGTCAGATGAGCAATCATTGCAGTTGAAAATTTTAGTCGAATCATAGTGAATTAAGCCAGAATCGATACTATAGCACTCGGAACAACCTAGTTCGCAATCTGCTCATAACAGAAACTATCAGAATCACTGCAGGGATATTTCATTACCGAAGAGAACATGCTGCTGGGTATATAACTTTGCAGAGCTTGCCAGCGCACAATAAGTTAAACCCAACTGAGTTCCATTTGATAGAGTTTGAGAAGAGTACACTTCCTCACAAGTCCCATCTGACGCGGAATTCCGGCAGTCCTGACCCCACTTCGCGTGCCAAGTCCAAAGTTGCGCGCTATCACTATAGTTGATGCATGTTTGGCAGTTGTCTGGGTTACTGGGGTCGTAATTCAAGCAATATATATCATACGATCCTATGTTATAATACATTAAACCTCGAAATTGCCTTCAAATAGTACTGTCTTCGTAATAAGTCGCAGCAACGGAAGCAAAAACTAGCAATTTACATACAAGGAATAGCGGGCGAAGACGATGTCTGAAATTTCCTAGTAAATTAGTCATATCTCAATTAGTTTTTGAGGATTTATTCCAGATTCATAGCTTGTAAAGCTATTAAAAATCTTAATGGTTTGCTCTAAAAATACAGAAAACGGTCAATACAACTATCCGTAGTTTGGCCAATGAAAAACGAGCTGATTGATCTCGCGTTCCTAACAGACTTTATCAATTCACTGGTTTCTTCATGAGCAGATGATTTTTATTGGATAGGCGCTCAAAAAGAAAAAAACGCGCTGTATTAATAAAATAAAAATATCTCTTGATTTTGAAATTAAATAAAGTAACTTCGGAAAAGTCATTGGCCATGAAAATGAAAATGAAATGAAAACGGCTGCAATTCGCTGGAAAAGTAGATTATGCAATCTCTCTTATCAAAGAAATAGGTTGATAGATTAATCGATGAGAGATCTTTAGTCCAACCATGAGTAGTGAGAATCATAATAATTTGATAATCTCTCAGTTTTTTTCGAAAGTTTTCTTTTCGTGGGTGGGAAATGAGGCTTAATAGGACTAGTAAAGCTATATCAAAAACAAAAAAGCTTATTTCCAGATAATAGTGGTGCTTATTTTCTGAGAACAAATTTTATTTGGTAAATTATCAATACTCGGCGCTATTTTTACCCTAAGGAAAATCAACCAGCGGTGAAATGCCGAACTACGGAGATCCTTCATATTGGAACAAGCGGTACAGCGAGCAGGGAAGCAAGATGTTTGATTGGTGAGTTCAGCGCGAATTTCCCCTTTTCTAAGGATTTTTCATCGATGATCGATATAGGCTCGAAGATTACGAAGCACTAAAGCCGTTTGTTGAAAAATTAGCGCCTACGAAGAAAGAAAAGATTCTCATGCTTGGCTGTGGGAACGCAGGTGGTTAAGAGTAGCTGATATTGGGTTAACGAAGTTATTTCGAATAGAATTGTCGGAGAAGATGTACCTAGATGGATATGAAAACTTATGGAATATCGATATCTCCTCTGTTGTTATTGACCAAATGAAAAAACGCTGCGAATCGATGAAAAATATGGTTTGTAATTGAATTTTGAGGAATCAAGGCTTGAATATCTTAAATAGGGGAAGTAATGGACGCGACTTACATGAAATATGAAGACAACACGTTCGATTTGGTCATTGATAAGAGTAGAAGCTTTCACATAACATTTTCTCAAAAATTGAAATGATTAGGCACTATCGATGCGCTTTTATGTGGAGATGACTCTTTTTTGAACGTGGCACGTATGACAAAGGAAATTCAACGAGTGTTGAAAGTCGGTGGCAGTTATTTCATTATTTCATACGGAGCCCCTGAGAATAGAGTCTTGCATTTGGTAAGGATATAGAGGCAAAGAATGAAAATAATCCATTTTGAAATGTAATAGAAAAGGCCGCATCTCTGCTGGGAGGTCAAATCGTTTATGCTTGGTAAGAAAGTTTGGATATTATGGAAAAATTAATGTGTTTGGATTTTAGATACTAGCTCTCCGGGTTCCCCTTCGCCAGCAGTATTTTCGAAGTTATTTGATGGAGTGGCTTATTGCTTATTGAATTGAATAGGCGCATTACTGCTATACCGCTCGGAAAAACGAAGAAGCTGATGAAGTGTCAAAAAAGAACTGGGGACAAGTCGAAATGGAACTGATCATCGAAGAAGAGAGGGAAAAAGAGCTAGAGTGAGTTGGTTTGCTGTATGTTGGTGCTGATATCTTGTCTAGGGCTCAGAGGACAGGAAAGCGCTGGCATGATTCCAGCAGCGAAGAGGGAGAAGAAGATGAAAAGGAAGAGCAAGAGCCGGAGAAGCTCCCTGTAGATGATGATAATAATGGCATAATTTCCAAAGAGCCTCAGGAGTTGGCTGGTGAGAAAATTTAAGGTAACAGAAGACAACAACTCAAAAGCGATTTTCATTTCTTCCTTGGATTCTCGCGATTTAATAATGATTAGATGATGTTTAGATTGGAATAATTTTTACAATTTCCTATTTTCATTTTAACACGAATGATCTTAAGCCTTTAGATGCGTTTATCCTTTCTGTGTGCTGCATGAAGCATTGAGAAATCTACGATATCTCCTGAAAAATTTGTAGAATGAAATTAAAAGATAGACAAGCTCAGGACGATAGAATGAAATCTTTTCATAAAGAATTTAAATTCCAATAGCATTTTGAAAGTAAATCCCATTTTGTTAAGAAGAAAACTACCGGAAAGTAACAAAACCTCATGTGACGTATTAAGTAAGTGGATCCTTGTTAGAGAGAAAAAAATTGATACCAATATCAAGGCCTTTCTCTCAGATTGAATTCGAAAAAGAACATGTCCATAGTTAATTGTAGAAATCTCATTATTAGCAGTATTGAATACTCGTGTTTCTTGAGCTTTATTTACTTTGATCATCTTTTTAGGGCTTTTTGCCTTATTACACAGCAAATACACTCACTGAAAAGAATGCGGATAGTAGATATTATGCAAAGTAATGACATTCGTTGAATATACCTAAGCACTTTTATACTTGACGAAAGTAATTCAGATTTATTATGGATTCATAATTTACTTTTAGATATCAGATCTACTTCTATTTTGTCAAAACTTAGAAAACTGTTTTTGCCTGTAAGCGGCAAGGAAATTGAAATTATTGTGTTGTGGTAATAAAACAAAGTGTTGTTTGATTCCTAAAACATATTGTGAGGAACATTGAATCGTCTTTATTTGAAAACACTAAAACAATACTTATATTATGAATGAATCACGGATGATTACAATACCAATTGAAAACTCAGTAATTACACAGTACTTAATCAAGCAAAACAGAAAACCATTTTTTTTGGATAACTACCATTAATACACAATTTTAAAGACTTCCTTTCTTACCGCTACAAAGGAATATCAATTCAAACCCAAATACTCCAGGCTTTAATGCTAAAACCTTTGAATTTGCTATGAGCAATTTTTGATTCAAAATTTAAGGAAATAATTATAATTCAAGAGATTTGTTAATTTCAAATCTTCGGAGGAAACATGAAAATTGATATTTCACACACAACTTAATTTCATTAATTAATACATACAAATTCAACCCGGAATTCAACCCACATAGAAAATGTATACCCCTAACTCTGACAAATCCATTATCAACAAACATTCCCATAACGAAAGAGAGCTGAAGTCATTTTTGCATGAAAACTCTTATCTCGCCTTCGTCAGGAAAGTGCTCGGTATCGTCACTGTTAAACTAATGACTCTAGTAAGCAACTCTCTTCGCATTGGTTGTCCATTTGTAAGTCTTACAAATTTGTTTAAGATAATTTACTTTAATGATGCACCATAAAAGAAAAGGCAATGCAGAACCAAATTCCGGACTTTTATTATTCCTATTTAATGAGGATTCAAGAATTTTGTCGATTGATTTTCGCTTTGCCTTTGTAATTTAGTTTCAGTTAGGTGCATCATTTCTAACTGTTCCGTTCAATCCTTCATTCATTTGCACTTGAAACTTTGTCCAGGCACATTTTCGCTGCGGCTCTCAACATCGATCAAGAAGGGATCTCGTGGCCCATAGAGAAACAGCTGCCTCAATCGCATTTTATATTGCTTTGGGATCGTAAACTTGAAGTTCGCAATGAAGATACTGAACATGATCTTCGCCTCTATCATCGCGAAATGCTGTCCGATACAATTTCTCGGTCCCGCAGAGAATGGCGTAAAGATGAACGGGTCTTTTGTAGGCTTTTCATCAAAGTCTTCATGTCGTGGGATCCATCGGTTCAGGTTAAATTTCTCTGGTGCTTTGAAATACTCAGGGTTGAAATTATTGCTCACAAAGCTGCAATTGACATACGTTCCTTTTGGGATTCTCACATTTCCAAGATAATGATCTTCCACAGCCTCACGCTCAAAAAGCATTGGCGCTGGAGGAGCCATTCGCAATGTCTCCTTGATAAACGCTGCTAAAGTCTCAACTTTATTGAGCTTTTCTGGTGTAATTTCCTCAGTTTCTTTCACCAAGCATTCTGCTTCCTTCATCAAAGCCTCTTTCACTTCCTTCGTTGAGATGTCATAGAAGTAAGTAACCATTGCGAGCAAGTGTCCAGTGGTATCCATTCCAGCGACGAAGAATGTGAGAAACTCTTGAAGGACCTCCTCATCGGTGAATTCATCCTCTGTTCCCTGATTCAGTTTTTGTGCTTCGAGCAGTATGTGCAAGAAATCCTTAGTGCCGCTCATCGAGACTCCGTCGGCTATTTTCTTCTTTCTCTCTTGAATGATTCCAATGATAAAATGGTTAATATCCTTAGCCATTTCGAAGAATTCCCGATTTCTTTTGAAAAGTCTTGCTTTAATGCCTTTTAACCCAAAGAGGACATTCTCAAGAGAAAGCGCGTTTTGGTACATAAGTATATCGAATCTTGAGAGGAATTTCGTTGGGGTTTCGCCCTTGATGCTGGCATTAGTAAGATCAGACCCAAAGAAAATCTGAAATACTATCTCGCCGAGCGTTCTTTGGTAAAAATCAAGGACATTCATGCTCTTGCCTTTTGTTTCAGTGAGCTCCTTCTCGAACATGATTTTGGAAATCCTGCCAATCGTAGGGATCTGCGAGGCGATAAATTCGAAGCGGAAGGTCTCAGAGATGAGTTTACGGTGCTTCTTCCACATTTTTCCACTTGAGAAGACCAGTCCTTTTCCAACGAATTCATCATACAAGCTGAACATGCGGCCTTTTTTATAGCGAGCTGGGTCAGAGAAGAATGCTTTGAGGAGAGCGGGTTCAATGAGGAAAATCAACTTGGTTGTTCCAAAATGTGTCGCAATAAGTCGGCATTTAGGATTTTCCTTCATGTTTTTTTTCTCTGCGCTAAGGGCGTCGTCGTGGTCGGCTTCCAGATGCTGAGGAAGGCCTGTAGGAAACTTGAAGACTGGCAACGCATTGTATTTAGTTCGACATTCGCGAAGGAATAGCCAGACTTTGAGATATCCAATGGCTAGCCGAAGGATACTCACGACGAGAAGCGCGGCCATGATTCTCCAAAACGTCCACTGTTCAAACAATGTCTCATACAGATGGGATCCAATCATCAATTTCTGATGAGTTGAGTTATTGTTTTAATTATTTGGATTTGTTCGAAATAATCGAAAGCTATTTTGATAGGCCGAGACTTTAACTTTTCAATTTTCTTAATATTCCATCAGATTAGTTTGCCTCAAAGTATGAAAAGCAGGCATGGCTAACTCTGTGTGCATGCTTCAATTATATCTGTAAGAGTTTCTCTTTATCTAATTTAATGATTGGGATATCTAATTAGAAAGTTCCAGAATAACAATATCGGCATTGCCCAAAAACTAATGTAGCTACCCGCCCTTGAGCATGGAGGGTTTTGTGTTGATATTAGCGAGAAGCATAGAGTTTTTAAAAAGTAATTGAATTTGTTCATTGTATTTTTGTTTATTCAAAGTGAAACATATAAAAACAACCTTTTGATGAATTATACAAATGGTTTAATCTCGCTATTGATTAGATTTGTGCTACAGAATACACCAATTACAAATATATTAAACAACGACATGAAAAAAAAGGATTTTACTTTTTCCTTATCGCCGATTCCACAAGAATTCGGATGAAAATTCTGATAATATCAACATAAATCATAAGCGCGCCTCCCACATAGTCATCAATATCCACTTTAAACGTTGCGTCATTTCCCATTATAGCTTTCACGTCATAAATTAAATATTCTCCCGCCAGTACGATGCTCAACAGTATCAAAAAGAAATTTCTGTATTCAGTTTTAATGAAAAAGCTTATGATAGCCATACCAAGCCCGCTTAACATCAGCATCCAAATCAGTCCTCTGAAATAGGTGATTTCACGTTTGGAGACAAAAGCATAGAGAGCCAATGCTGCCACAACGCCAGCAGTGAGTAACATCGCCTCGAATACAACCCATGGTTCATAGTTTGCTGTGATTGCAGAAACTAAATATGATTCACAGAGAGTGAAAATTCCCAGCAAGTAATAGTTGTTTGGGAAAGTTCTGCTGAGTGAGTCTGAGGCTAACAGTGTGAGCATCGTTCCAAGAGCTACTGCAAGGATCAACCAGGAGAGGTAAGGGGTTGCTTGTTGGAATCGTACGTAAGAGGTTGAGAGAGCTGAAAAACCGATAAAGAGAGATGTTATCATTAGTTGGACAGCCACGATGCCAAATACTTTCCGGATGAAGTTAACACGAAGATTAACGCTTAAATCGCTTTTCACTTCGCTGGAAGGGTAGAGAGAATTTGTAGAATAAGACTGCTTAGCACAAGGAGCGTACATTTGAGGTGGTATTTCGGTTTGAAATTGGTTGAATTATTTTATTCGAGTCAAAATTTCTGATAAATAAGTAAGATTCGTTACGTGTTCTGAAAAAAGATATGAATTCTGATCGGCAGGTTTTGATACGAGATTTCACACGTAATTTGAAAAAAACACCGGCTCGACCCGAAAGTGGCACGCTTCAAAGTCGGTGATTACAGATGCGTGGCTATGACCGCAGTGAAAGAGATCGCATATGCTGTATCAAGCGTCAAAATAGATACAGAAATTTTTCATTGGAGAATTTTGGATTTAGAAATTTTGGAGAGGAAGTGCCTTTGCTAAGGTTGATGGTGCATAAGACCAGAATTATCAGAGTGTTGCTTGAGATTGCAGGTTGGAATTGAATAAATTGAGAGAGCGATGAAGATAAGGGTTGTAACCAGTTGAGCTGTACTATGACGATTCTTTTCTGATGATAAGCATAAGAAGCTTCCTCTTCTTGGCATTTGATCTCGTAAACTAACTTCAAGCCTCAATTGATTTGAAATCCATACCGAAATCGAAGAAGTGGACATTAGTGACCAATCGTGATATATCTATCAGAAGCCTCTTCTCATAATTAGTATCGAGAGGATTCGAATTTTCTTTAAATTTTCACGCAAGCTCTGACTAACCTGACTAATGGTAATTTGCTGGATTTTTGTTTTATGCCTAAAAGGATCATATTCCAAGCAAGATAGATTAGAAAAACACAGCTATTAAAAGAATTCCAATAAAACTTATCGTTTATCCCTCGATTTTTCATCAATATCATGCAATATGTCACTGGAATTAGGGTTTTTCATCTCATACTATTGATATGCAACATAATAAGCAAAGATCCAAAGCAAATATGGAGAGGAAATCTCTAGAATATTTTCTATTTCAATGAAGGCCAGCCTAGCTATAACCTTAAAAGCTCTGATACTTCATGGAAAATCCATTATATCCGATTTTTCCCCTCAATGGGATAGGTCAAATGCACTTTTGGAACTATATCTGAACATTTTGACAGTTTTGTTGAAATCAAGATTCACTCCTTAGAACATTAATAAGCTCACGACTCATCTAATTAAAATTCAAATAAAAGCACTTCAACACTACAATAATCCAAATGAGGGAATCTCATTCCTTTCAAAACCTGCTGGAGCAAGTGACATTCTGGAGAGTAGCTGCCGCTTTTCTCTTGGTGGGCCTCATCAAAATAATCATGAGTTATCTTAAAATTGCATTATATCTGAAGACCTTTAGAACTAAATATGGTGCAAAGACCATTTTCAGATTCCCAATAGGATTTCCTCAGCTGATTGAAGAAGATCCAGCAGACTCGTTTAGTGGCACGAAAAAAGATATCAAAGAGAATCCGAAATGCCGCCTGATCGCAACGCATGTCGGACCCAAAAAGATGATTTTGTTGATCGATCCAGTCCTCATCAAAGCATTCCTCACGGATCAAACTCGTTACAAAAAAAGCTCGTTCTTTGGGCTCTTCAATGAAATTCTTGGAAAAGGGTTGGTCTTCTCTAACGGAAAGGTTTGGAAGAAACATCGTAAACTCATCTCGGAAACTTTCCGTTTTGAGTTCATCGCCTCACAGATTCCGACCATTTGTAGAGTGGCAAAAGATATATTTGAGAAGGAGTTCACCGAAACGAAAGGAAAGCACATAAACATCCTTGATCTATATCAGAGGATTACTGGTGAACTCGTGTTCCAAATTTTCTTCGGTTCAGATCTCATAAACGCCAATATCAATGGCAAAACTCCAACAAAATGTTTGTCAAGGCTCTCTCAACTCGCGTTTGAGAATATCCTCTCTCCTGAAAATGTTCTTTTTGGTGTGAAAGGCATCCACGCGAAGCTTTTCAAGAGGAACCGAGAATTTTTCCAGCTCACAGCCAATTTCCAGAGTTTTATCATCAACATTATCGAAGAGAGAAAGAAGAAAATGGCTACTGGAGCCAAAACGAACGGCACTAAAGATTTCTTGAGCATACTGCTCGAGGCGCAAAAACTCAATCAGGGAACAGAA
>ENA-UOTX01000500-UOTX01000500.1-compost-metagenome-genome-assembly--contig:-NODE-500-length-40794-cov-15.041973_pt1 | contig 40794 bp, 24 predicted proteins | sample MGYA00238143_ERZ746982 | MGnify/ENA primary metagenome ERZ746982 (study PRJEB28758, sample SAMN06268862) | compost metagenome | isolation source: single cell | place: USA: California, Emeryville, Joint... | reverse complement strand
ATTAATCTGAAAGCAATTCAGAATCTTTTATAAATTGAATTCAGATAGAAACTGCTCAAATGTTTTATCTTTGAGACCTCTTCTAAAGTTAATATGACTAAAATGATATACGCAGGATGTCGAGAATCTTGGCTGCGATTCGTCCATTGACGCATAATAATATAATAAGAGAGTTCCAAGTTTTCTTTTGTTTTAGATTGAAAACGACTGTACCACATCAAAAATCTTTTTCAAGAGTTCTAGCTTCTTGATGTAAATAAACTTCTTTTGTCGCAACGTTCTTTTTTAGATCTTTCTGACTGGCCATGAATAATTAATCTCAGTCATTATTTTTCAAATCGAAACAATTTGAGACTGCCATTGCGCAATGTTTTTTAAAACAGTCATTTATTTATCAAGTCTGTGACGAGGCAAGACGAAACCTCTTTTGCTTGCTTGATGATGACATACTGATTACAACCGAAGGGCTTTGGGATTAAGGTCAAGGCGTGAGCCTCACCGTTTACAAATTCCGATTTTTTTTCACCAGGGTTTTCGACAGCAACTGAAATCAATTGAATCAGTTAGTTTATCATCTCTGGCTCTCTGGCCATACCATCAATTTGCTATTTTTATTTTCACTGCCTTCGACTTAAATATGGTCTTAAGAGTTTTGAAAGAAGTTTTTTAAAGCTATTTTAATAGCCGGTATACTTATGTGAATCATTATTTCATAACGACTCAAATTGGAGTTGGTTGCTTGAAATAAATTAAATGTGATAACCTTGGAATTCATCTTCTTAAAGAACGCTCTCTGGAATGTAAATCGTTCAATTAGTTCAATGAAAAAAGCAACGCAGCTTTCGCTCAGAAACTGTTCTTAGAAAAACAAAAAGTCAAAATTGCTTTTGTGTAGTTTGAAACTCGTTCTCAGGGATTTGGTAAAAGTTAGAACTCTAATGACCAAATCAAATAATCCCTCTCTAGTTTTGCATTTCGCTGTTTGGAGGATATATCTTCTACGTAATAAAAATTTTTGCAATTCTTCTTTAGCAGTAAAGACACAAGCGGGACTTATGTTCATGAAACTGCCAGTTTGATAGAAACTAAAGCAGTTTGATAGAAACTAAAACAGTTCCTTGAGCTAGATTGGGAGGACTAGCTCATTTGAAATTCATTGCTAACTCATTCAAATGAAATTTGGTAGTTCTAACTCCAAAAGTCCAAATTAAATGGGAATTTTTATAACACCTAAAAAACGATTTACATAAGTAAAGGATTAGCACCTCAACTGAAAAAAAGAGAGCTCATATTTGTGAAAAAAAGCATGCAGAAATCGGAAAATGAAAGCTTGCACATTTCAGCCAGTCAGTGCGAAACCACTCACCCTCGAGACATCAGTATTTCAGATGCTTTGAAAGTTCCTGTTCAGAGGGTCGATTTCAAAGAGCTTTCGAATGAGTGTCAGTTCAAAGTCCCTTCCCACAAGGTACTCTTTGCGGACCAAGATAATCAAGTGGAAGTAAAGCACAATCTCTCAGATATAGGTCAATTAGTCTCGCATAGCCGAATTAGAATGTCAAACGCCAGAATTGACCGTTTGTTCTACTTATCGAAAAAGATTTCGAAATGGAGATGCTTTAATCGTTTTTCGTTGAGAAGATCACTCCAGCGAGCGTTCCCGTCGAGATCTCATTCTGGATATATGATAAGAAAAAAAGAAATAAAATTCCTCCAATATTGGAGAAAAGCTGCTAAAGAGGCTGACAACAGGCAATTTTTAAGTAAAAGTTGGATGCACACTATCTTTGATACTCAGTCAGAGAATCAACAAATTATGAAAGCTTTAAAGCTAAATCTGCAACAATTATTAAACTGTCATTCTTCAAAACGCTCTGGATGGTTAAGAGGGCATAAGTTTCCAATAATGAGAAAATATTTAGCACGTGTCCATCACGAAAACTTCTTAACTAAACGAAAAGTATCTAGACCAAGAAATCTTGAAGAGGAAAACTTTAACAAAATTTTCTTGAAAGAGAGCTTTCCGTCTGATTTTCACTCGGATTCTAATACTTTAAGCACTCACCAGTTAGACTTGGATGGCCCAATATTGGAAAACTCGAATAAAAACGCTTTGCAACGCCATCCAAATTCTGTGAAAAATTCAAACGTGATTCAGTCTGTTCTCGCTGCAGAGCCTTTAAAAGAAAACCATAGCAATCAGAGTCTTTCGAATCAACAACAAATGGAAATAGTAAGTGGTGAAAATCTTACAACGTCTCAAAGAAATAGACTTGCAGATCTTGATAATAGACTTTCAAATGTAGAAAATGCGTTTTGGGATATGATCCAGAGTGTCAGACAGATCTTAAATTGATCTTGTTATATTGTGAATAGTAAATATTATATGCTATTTTTGGACCAGGTCGGTCAGCCTCCTTCAGTCGCCAAACCCATCGATTCACATGAAACCAGCTGATTCATATATATATAGCGAAAATTATGTATTTTTCGTTATTTACATGTAATGCTATAATGCTATAACTCATAGTTAAATGTATTGTTTTAATTTTCTATAAGAATTCCCAGTAATTTCCTCATTTTGTTGTTTTCTTCACATTAATAACAAAACCCCTAGAATAAGCTCTCTATTTTTTCAGAAAAATATGTTGCTTACTTTAAATCTTCCCACATCTACAATATCCTCTTCTTAATTCAATTTATTTTTTTAATGAGTTGTGAGGATGGCAAGAGATGACAGCTCGAAATAGCTGTATTCGTGCTTTGTTTAACCCAAAATCTAAGCCAATTTGAAGGTAAACGAAGACACTCAATGAGACTCATTCTATAATTAGTTTAATTCGGATTAGCATTCCTTAGTTTAACTTTGAGTTGAATCAATCAATTATATACATACAATCCAAAAAAACCAATTTTATCATGTCAAAACTTCGTGGTCTCGGTATTTGCTGCGCTGTGACCTTTGGTCTCATCGCTGCGGTGCTGGTTGGCTTCTCATTCTTCTCCCACAACGCCCTACATAGCGTCCTTTTGTCACAGGCCAAGGAGAGTGTTCTTCTCACCTCTGCCACCTATGATCAATGGGGAAAAATTCCCGGAAGCACAAACACTTTCGTGTATAAGAACTTTTCCTTCTTCAACTTCACGAATCCTGAAGCTTTCGCTTATTTCAACCAAAGTGCTAAGTTCATCGAGACGCCTTCTTTAGATTATCAAGAATTCCAAAATTTCCTCAACGCAAACTATACGAAAAAAAACAGTAAAGGAGAACCAACAGTTGTTGAGTACTTCTATCAGCTGTATAATCTCCCTGTCAACACGACCAATGACAAAGTGAACAGAACAATTGTGAACTTGGGTCCAATGGGAGTCTGGTACTCTATTAGGACCATTACTGATGACTTTATTGGAATAAATGCGTTCTACCAACTCCAAGACGGTATGGTGAGTTCCCTCTATGCATCTATCCTGGCTCAAGGTATCCTGGGTCAGAACATGCCTGATCAAGCAACTTGCAATGATCAAATTCTCAGCAAGTTATCCGAAGAACTTTCCCCTGACCAAATGAACGCGATTTGGAGTGATCCTCTGTACGGCATGGGCAACCAAAACACATTCCCAATCTGGACGCAAGCCGCATTGGAAGGTCCTCTTTCGGGTGCTGCTAATCTCCTCAGAGACTACTTCCAACTCAGTGTGAGTCAAATCTCGCAAATCTTAGGCAATCCTATGCAGACTTGGATTACCATGTTGAACGGGATTCTGAAGAATTGGTGGAATTGCCCGACCAACCCTTGTGATCCTCACTACCTCGCTGCATTGCAATGGTCTCAGCAAGGAGTCACGATGAACCCACCTGACACTGGTGGCAATAGTAGCTCCAACGCAACCAAGCCAACGCCATCTATTACCTCATCAAACAATACTGCCGTGGGATTCCCTGAAATTTCTTACTTCCTCAAGGACTACCTGCTTAAAAACAATTTCACTGGCAATGTGACCAAGTACGAAAATCTCTCTAACTTCACAATTGAGTTAGGCCTACAAGTGCTCAATGGAACTCCTACTCCTCCTTACCAGTATTGCGCCACAAATCAAAGTCTTCTCAATCTCAGAAACTACCGATTTGTACTCGACACCGGAATGCAATGGGAGCAAAATGGCGGCTCGCTAGACAACCTCACTGGTCTTGCACCAATTCAATCCAGATGGAATCTGGAGTCTCTCGAACACGCTTACGTTTTCTACAAATACTGCGACTATTTCGTTCACGAATTCGCTCTCGTATATTCGATGAAAGGAACAAAAGGATACGTCGGATTGGGAACAATCGCGTCACAGGCGATGTATCAAAACTTCATCGCCCTTCAAAAGGTTCTTTTTGTTGACTACCTCGCTCGTGCTATCAACGTCAACATCACAATTGACCAAATCGGCTGCAAAGAACTCATGAATAACTCTTTTGCTGGTGTCAGTGATACCGTCTTAAACGCTACCTGCTCTATCCCTCAGTTGCAAAACTACGATTTGGAATCTATCAAATTCCTTGTCACAGCTTGCAGATACGAACAAGGAGACGCATACCAGACTTTAATGAACAGCGCTGGACTTACTAAGCAAGACATGATGGGTCTGTGTCAAAATACTGATGCTAAAACCTTCGGTCTGTACTTCGCGTCTAACCAAGCCTTGCTTAATCAGTTCTATAAATGCTCGAATATCTCAGACACCTGTTCAGATTTCGAATTTGCTGCCAAGCAATGGGGATCTTCAAACATCACTGCCAGCCTCCCTCCGATCCTACAGAACCAGTTCCCAACTAACAGCACGTTAACCGTTGCTGACTTTTACCCCACCATTTTCCCAAAGGCTTGGGAATACCTCCCTGTCTTAAAATACCTCTCTCCGAATTTCCCAGATGAACCTTTGACTCCGTTGAATTACACTCGCTGCCAACAGCTTCTCAATTTCCTCTCAATGTTCAGCGCAACGATCCTCCAGAGAGCTTACCTATTCGATTTGACTGGACGGCTCCAAAACTTCACTCAATTACTTGGTTTCGAAAACCCTGTGCCTATTCTCACCTATCTCCGATACCTCGTTCTCGAATTTGGTCTGCAAGGACTCTCTCAAACACGAACAGGAAACGCGCTGCTTTGGGGATATAGAGACCCATTCTTGGAGCAGGTGGCGAATACCAGCGTTCTCATGGGCGGAGATCCTTCCACCCAGCCTGATATCAATCTCGCTGGACAAAACTCATCCGTTGAGGACGCTATGAAATACTATCAACAAGCGGTGTACACAGGAGCCGGTGATCCTGCCAAAGTTAAAACGTTTGCTGAACTCCAATACTTGCCTTACATCAACTTCAATAACACTTACTTCGATGGACTTGAAGTCAAACAAGAGTTCACGACTCCTTGGGCAGAGAACATTCCTCTGGCGGGTTCAGATTCATCCCTGAATCCTCAAGGTTTGACAGAAAATTCATCGATATGCGTCTATGTGAATGATTTGTATTTCGCTGGCAACAGTACTTGGTCAGGTGATGTCTTGGAGCTCCACGGTTTGAAGACCTGGAAATACGGAATCAACAACAAGACCATCTCGAATAAAACAAACAACCCTGAAAACGCGAAATATTACTTCGATCGATACAATGGCGCGATCAACATCTCTGCTACTAAGAGATTGCCGTTGTTCATGACAAAGCAATACTTCTTGGATGCCGACTGGTCATTGGTGAGTGCTGTTGAACTTTACAATGACACAAGCATGACGCAAAGAATTTGGCCATCCAGAGATAAGGACCTGGCGATTTATGTTGAACCTACCACTGGTGCTGCATTGAAAGCCGAACAGCGCTTACAGGCTAATGTGTTCTTTGATCAAGATGAGCTTTTCCCTAATATCAAGCCTTCTATGCTGCCTTTGTTCTATATTTTCAGAGGATACGAGTTCCCTGAGAAAACTGTGAATGATCTCTTCGGGCCTTTGAAGATTGGGCTTTTCCTGATGAACAATGGAATATACATCTTCTTGGGTGTGGGATTGTTCCTTCTCGCCCTCGCGCTCATATGTGGTTTCTGTTGCTGTAAACCTAAGGAAGAGAAAGAAGAGAGATCATGGTTCGAAGAGCACCCAGAAGCGGACAAAGTCGAAAATGATGATGATAGCAAGAGTAGCGCGCTTCTATCACACAACGCTAATAATAGTTCTACACACCAAATTTAAATAATGGAAGAGAAAACAAAATTACGCTTATCCTTCATATTGAATTTAAGGACTGGCGTATGTCTTAGTTAAATGATTCTTCTCTAAGATTCATAATATTATCATCAATGATTAAATAAGATCTATATAATTGTCATGAATGAGTAGTCAAAGAAAATAATGCACATTTTGCCTCGTAAACGCTCTTTCAATAGATAAAAAATTAATTTTTCTGGGGTATGATGGGCGGTGTTTCAAGTTATTTGGAGCCGTAGAGGTAGTAAAGGGAGAATAATTACTTCCCTTTAGCTATGTTTTTATGATAATATCAACTGTGTTATAGTGACATTAGGAGTTATATAAATAAATTAAACTGACTTTCCTTGAAAAATGGTGTATTACCGTCCAAGGGCTTCAACCATTGTGAAGAAATTAGTGTGATTGCAATTTCATTTTCCCATTTCACATTGCATCCTTGGATCTTAGAAAATTCGAAGTATCTCTCATAATTAATTCGAATAAAGGATTAGAACCGCACCAAGAGTTCATGAAACAAGCAGCCCAACTCGCAGGCAAGAAGCTCTGCTTGATTGGCGGAACGGGATACATTGGATCAAACATCGCAATTCAAGCCCTGAAAATGGGAGCAAAGGTTGTCTCTGTTTCAAGAGGCGGGAGACCTGAAAAATATATTCCCGGATATGACGACATTGAATGGATAAAGGGAGACTCAATGAATCCAGCTATCTTCGAGAAACAGCTCAAAGAGTCCGACGCCGTCGTACAGTTAGTTGGAACGCTGATTGACAAGTCCATTACGAGTTTAAAGAAACCTGGAGAAGAAGGAACTTATGAACACATGAACCGAGAAACAGCCATCTCGGTTGGCAGGAAGCTCGAGGAAATCGGTGGGAAAAAAGTTGTCTTCTTCTCCGCCGCAAGTGCGCCTCCATTGCTTAGAAGATACATAACTACTAAAAGGGAAGCAGAAGATTTTCTTTTAGGATTGAAGAAAACTAAAGCAGTCATTCTAAGACCTGGCTTTGTCGTGAGCAAAACTGAGAAAAAATTCTCCGTTGCTGCTGGAGTTGGAGTGAACGCTTATGCTTATGCTTTCGATCTCGTGAAGAAAGTGGTGCCTGAGAGAACGATCCCTGGCGATTTTTTGAGAAATTATTTTGATATGGAGCACCCAATTGAGCTGGACGCGGTCGTGATTAGTGCGATTGTCACCGCTTTTGACAAGAATTACGATGGTAAGATATTATCAAATAAGGATATGGAGTATATCCATGAATTGTATCAGAAGCATGGATTTGAGCCTGGCAAGTGAAGTAATTGTTGATTAACTTCCGAATTTGCATAATTGAATTCATTTTCATGTCAGTTCAAAGAATCAATAGAATGAGATGAACATAATGTGATTCATTACCCATTGCTAATTGAGGCTTTTCTCGCTTGAAATATCTATTTATGGCGTTATGGTATTTTGGATCTGAATAATTGAGAAGCAACAAAAATATTAGAGCTCACTTGGAGATCCTTTAGGCAGATCACTAACCAACGATTTGTTAATGTTGATCATAAACTCTGTTGGATCTCTTTTGTTGGGCTCAACAGATGAGCTCTTTCAATTTGAAGGAGAGAGCTATATAGGTTTTTTTTAGAAATGCTTAGCGGAAAGAAGCTGTTGATGATAGATTTATCTTTCATCGTCAGGAAATACTTGTACTAAATCAAATTCAACAATGCCGCACTTGAATGCAGGCATCACTGTTGCTCATAAGCTATGACAACAATTAGAAAAGCTCTTCAAGGATAGTTTTTTTTGTTTTTAATGTAATGAAGTTAAGAATTTCAAAGATCCTGAGAGCTTTGATATCAGCTGAAGAAACTGTGTTCCTTTAGATCCATGGACTGTAGTTTGTGATTTGAGTTACTTACAATCAAAATACTACTTATCTAACTCTTTCTAAAAGTCTAAAAATTGACTTATTTACTTCTTCGCAATCGCATCAGAACTCAGATAAAATTGACGAATCAACTTATAATCAGAGAAAGTGAGTTAATTAGAGTTAATTCGAGTTTTTTGAGGTTTTTAGCTCTAAATTTGGATACGTTGCATTTAATAAGCTATTGGTCAGTTGTAAAAAGCCAGTTAATTTATTACTCATGAATAAAGGAAGCCCCGATGACCTATCAAGCCCACTTAGTGGTGGATATCTAGCGGACCCTATCGACTGGGAAGAAGGAAAAATTGCCTGCGGTGGCAAAGCGGAAGTTTTTTTACAAAAAGTTGAGGATTTCGATAAGAATCTAAACAAAGCGGTTAAAGAAATTTACAATGGGTTGATGAAAGACGATTTCAGACTTATCAGGACTCATATCAGAAACCTTTGTGCTTCTTTAGCGTATAACCTATAGTGGGAGATTTATTCGTTGACGACTACTACTACTTTTAGGTTTTTGCCTCTTCATCCTCTGCGAAAATCTGCAAAGAACCTTCGCAACAAATGCGAAAAGACTCCGTTAATTGAGGATAATGCCCTAAGAGACAAGATTGTCGAGCTTCAATATGACACGCTAAAGTCTGAACAAAAGGACATTGCGGAATTGTGTTGTTTACTGATAGAAGACTGTAAACAATTCAAGATAAGTCTGGCCTATAAAACTGACACAGAGCCTGATATTTTCCTGATAGAGCTATATCGTAAGAGATATTTCTTGTTGAAATTATTGCTCCTACTTCCCTTCTGATTCTCCTGACCACTATTCTTTATCATTTGCTAATTTCCCGAATTTTCTAGAAACTGAGATATCGAAAAAATACCCAATTTCATCGACTCCTTGCTGCCGATGTATGATTTTCTGATCCCTGTGAATAGAATGTTCATAAGAAAAGTGAAGAAGTTCAAATTAATTATGTAAACCTTATAATTGTTTACATGGGATGTTATATATATGTTTGTAATATTAGGTGAACTCAATCGATGAAGATCATACCGATCAAGACTCGGAGCTTAGGCCAGCCAAAAATGACACACATGGAAGAGTTCTATTTTTCATATGAAGTTGTTAACATTAAGGCTGGTTCAATTATAAATATCTATATTCTCAATATAAAGCTTTTCAGCAGTAGTATTTGAGTTTTCCACAAACAATAATCTCTACAGCAAATATGAGCAGTGATTTAAGGGTAAGAATATTGAAAAATACTCTGAGTGTAATTTTTTTTTTTCGAGACGATCTCAAACTCCAAAAATATAGTTTAATTGTGTTTTGGAAATATTGACTTGATCTATAGAGAGAGTTTCTAATTGATACTTTCGTCTTGGAGACTTAAGAACGGGCAAGTTTTCGCAGCCAAAACACTAGCTATCAGTATTATTATCACTCTTTAAGAAAAATCTTTCTTGAATAGTTTTTAGCCCAAATTCAGAAACTACTATTACCTAGTCTATAGTACTTAATAATCAAATAAATATGTTGAGTGAACGATTCTGATAGATGATTCTCGAAGTGATATAAAAAATTTTCGCACTTCTTTGGACTTATAGTAAATTGAGTTTATCCGAATTACAATAATTCATTATTTGCGTATGCGGTTACGTCTCGACCCTAAATTCATAAAATTATTCTTTAAGGAAATGTTTACACTTTGTTTAACACCTCTACCAAAATATAATTCTAGAGAAAGACATTGATAGACTATTCAAAAAGAATTAGGGGCGTTTTGAAGTACCTCATACCGTTGTGATGAATTACAATTTTCTAAATTAATTTTTTATAAATTAATTGCAAATTTTTTTGCTTATGAGAATGAAATTTGAGGCCGGCCAAGGAAACGTGAAGAACTTTATCTCCTATGTGAATTATTTCTTGACCAAATTGCTGATATTTTTTCCTATGAAATAGTGAATAGTGGTTTTATAAATTGCAACTGAGGGACAAAAAGTGAAAACATCCTCATTATGAAATTTGAAAAATAATCCATCATTTTTTATTCATAATTTCAAACAACTCGTGTTTAACACAAAACTCTGAATTTACACAATCAGCTTGCACAAAACTTTTTTACCACAAAAATTGTAAACTTTTTTATCGAAAAAATGCTCTTTATAAAGAGAATCCAAGCCTAAGCCAGCTAAATTTATTGTTTAATTAATAATTATTAACAGCCCATCTTTTAGTGCTTATTTAAATGAGCTTGCTCTGATTTTCACTTGTTTTTTTGCAAGTCCGTTGGTGAAAGTCCGATTTTGAATCAAAATCGGAGAAATAATTGGCATCGACATAACACTCGACGTATGACCGCTCTCAATTCCCCTCCCTCTAGCAGATTGAAGTTCTCCATTTAGTATTCCTACTCCACTCGATTCCTGTTGCAAGAACGAGGTGTTTCTAGAATATAAGTTTGGCAGCTCTATACAATCAGCACTTGCATTCTTTGCGATTTTCGATTTTGGGGGATTATTTTTCGGAAGAGTAGAATTCGTTCTTTCTGTTAATCCTTGAAGATTTCCAAAGTTTTGACTTGAAAACTGAGTCTGATTCAGAAAACTCCTAAAACTATTGGTTTTCCCTTCTGATTCCATTAAATTCGGCTGCCTGATCAATCGACCAATATTTCCTCCGGGAAGAGCAGTAATTAGCAATTTTTCAAAGGAATTTATCCCTCTGGAGCGCGGTTGTTGATTCATTTGAGCAGAATTTTCTTGTCTCTGTATCAATGAGCTAAAGTGAGATTTCGTTTCTAGTCCTGGCATCACAGTCTTATTGTTCATAGGAGTCTCTCCCGGCACCTCATTTTCTCTTCTTTTCCCTCTCGTTCTAACAGATTTATTCCTCGGTATAGCCCCCGTTGGAAATAACACTGGTTTGTTCTCACCCAAAAGGTTGATCTCACTTTCCAATACACCCTGAGTCTCTCGACTCACAAATTGAACACTCGCGTTTTGACTTTGTATTTGAGTTGGCGTTGCATCAAGACCGACCCCTTCTTTATTCACTGATTTAGATCTTACATCGGCTTGCTTCGACATAGATTGATTTTGACCCTGTAGATGTGTAAGCTTCACTTTCGGATAGCTGATCAAATGGTTCACGTCAAGCCTAAAATTATTCCCAGACCGCGCTTTCTTGAACAACGCGAACTCACTGTTCGCTATAATTCTATTTTCTTCAGATTCGTTTTTCTTTTCCGAGGTTTTTCGTCCAACACTTTTCTCTCTATTTGAAGGAAGAGCAGACTGAAGCTGCTCCCTCGACGGATTCCTTGGCAGGGAATGACTACTGCCTTGTTTTGGCTGCTTCATGCGGACCGGTGAGTGATGGGCCATGTAGGTATTACGAATATACTCAACAAAGCGCTCGAGGTTGAGAGGTTCCATTGAATCTGGTAATCGTTGAGAATTTGGATCTAACTGGGATTTTTGAGCATCCAAAAGCTGGTCCCGAAGTTCAAGGATGTTTCTTGCTTTAAAGCCCTCCTTTATTGGGATCATCCGAGTTTTCTTGACTTTTTCAAAGTGCTTTTCATAAGCTTCTTGGTCAATATTCTTGCCTTCGGACTCAACCTTTTGTATTTTTGAAAGAAGCTGGTGGTATTTAATATTGATATCATTCTTAGTCTTTGAAATGCTTTCCTCCATTTTAGATAACCAGTTCCGCGTAGAAGAACTCGAAGCAGCAATAGAATCAACAGCTTTCTGTTTGTTCTCGGCATGGGACAACAACGTCTAATGATATGAAACAATTCATGAGCTTCGTGAGTTATGTGCAATGAATAAATTTACTTGGTAGTCAATCTGCATCAGAGAAACCGTCTGTGAGGATACTCTCGCTGAGTATTCCCGCTTTCTCGATTTCTCTTCCAAACCTATCTCAAGTTCTCCAAGTGAGCAGCCTGGACCCAAGATCGCGATTTTTAATGTTTGCTTTTGATCGAAAAATTTTCCCCAGGTTCTATTAACCCCACCATAAAAGGTCTTTTTAGAGATCTTATCTTGCAAATTTGAAGCAGAAATATACAAATTTTCCTCGAGATTCAACTCCATAGGAACTCCTTTCGTTAACTTGACCAAATCAAAGAGGGAACTTAAAGAATAAAAGCTGTTACCTCGATTTCGCCTTCTTTTATGAAGTAGACGTCGTTAGCTTTATCTCCTTCCAAGTATATGAATTGGTTCCGTTTGTATGTGACATGGTTGACTTGCCTTATCAAAGACTTTAGTTTTTCCTGAGGCAAGCTCGCTGTAATGGAATTCGCCTTGAAAAAATCAATGAGTAGTTTATCCTTTTTATCGTGATATTCGCCTATAATTTCATATTATAGAAGGATCTTTTTATGTACAATATTTACTTAAAATTCTGTGGTAAGCTGCAGCGCGAAGAACGGCCATATCGCAATCCTCTCTACACATAATCGTGGCAGTTCTGAGCGAAATTATTATTGAGTTAATACCATTGAAAATTAATCTAGAGAATGTACCTCGGGCAAGATTGCTCAAGAGCAACCTCTCCAAAATAGTCTGGGCCATGAAGCGTCGCTACTAATGCGTATCTTGGATACTGGGATTTAAGCTGGGCTTCAGAAATGTAAGGAAGATCTTCATCCTGGGTCTCTGAACCCACCTTTCGAGGACTCGTGACAGGACTTATCTGCGAAGGTATCCTTTCTACCGTTCCTGCTGCCACGATTTTTTCCTTTGGTGATTGAGAATTTCGTTTGAGATTTAGAAATATTTCATTATTGCTTTTTATTGGACTCTGAGTTAGATCGAGATCATTACCCTGGCTGAGAGAAGCCATATTCGTATTTTGCGCATTAGGGAGAGGCGTGAGTAGCTTTTGAGTAGCATCATTATCATCATTTGATCTTTGAGTGTCTGCTTGATCGCCCTCATCGATAGCATCAAATTCGTCGCCCTTCTGCATCTGAAGGTCATTCACCTGATCGAGCTGTGCCAATGTCTCTGCATTATCAAAATCTGGATGTGTTTCAAGGACATTGGGATGCGTCCCAAAGTTTTCTCCTGACTCAGTCTTTACTGGAGAAATTTCATCGGTTTTTTGGCCTGGTCGAACATTTCTCGTTGGACTATTCAAGTACTTTGGATATTTCTGTGAAATAACGGGACTCGATTTTCGATTTTCGCTCCTGCTGCGAGTAAGTACATATACAGAACCTTTGAGCACCATGAAGAAATGCTTGCCGATGTCCCCTGAAGTGATTACACATTAGTAGTAGTTAGAGGTGATTATATACCAGCGTGGAAAACAATCTCTCCTTTTTTGAAATGTTGATAACGTAGTTCCTTCAGCACTTCTTTTTTTGTTTCCTTCTCGAGATTTTGCTCAAATTCACTGAAATAAGAGATTGCGAGAAGACAGCTGTTCAGGAAGTATAAATCATCGTCTGTACGCAATTGGGAATGTTTTTGTAGGATACTAATAGCTCTCTGTGAAATAATTGTGAATAATAGGGAATATTTTTAGGGAGTACTCACATTATAATGCTCAGGCTTTTTCAAAAAGTTTATTTGGTTCACGTTTAATGGACTGGCTCCTGTGGACTCTTGGGAATTTTCTCTTCTTTCGAGGTTATCTGTGGGTGAGCTATCCATCTCGGTAGATTTGTGAAATAAAAATAAGTTTTATTTCATGTGTCAAGAATGGTTCAAGAAACTTTTTGGAAACGTAAGTTTGAAAGAAAAAACTTTTTTTTTCCCTTCTTCTCTTCTTTTTTTCCCTTGCTAGTTGCCTGTTATTCCAAGCATAACGTCGGCTAGACAGATATTCCTGAGCTTTAAAGCCGTTATAATTGCCCTCTCGACAGTTCGAATGACAACTTGATAATCTAGCAAAAAGAAAGAGATTGGAACAAAAAACACGCAAAATCCCAAGATTTCTAATTAGTTATGGCTTTTTCTTCTGAAAGTTATGAAATTAATAAGCCCAATACACATCTTTCTTCGAGATTATATCTGCTGTTGGTTCTCCTATCACATTCTCAGATCTTGTAAACAAATGAAAACATTTTTTCCCCCCCCCCCAAATACTGTCAATGAGGCAAGATTCGGTTGCCTTGCTAATACAATGGCTATAACCTGTAGAGAAATTTTTGTTAACTTCCTGATATGTTCTTGGAACTACAAGCGAAAATTCTTGTGATGATAAGGCATTCTAAATTGTATTAAGGGATACACAGCGAATTGTTTTACAAAGAGAGATGGAATTAGTTGAACACCATAAGGCCTGCATGGCTAAGATATTTTCAAACTACCACAGGCAGAGAATGCTGATTTCTAATTCAGTAATTGTATCTAAGATCGAAAAGAATTCAAACTTTTCACCTTGCCAAAAACTTTAAAATGTAGAATATAGTTAGCGCTATTTTTTTTTACGACTAATGCGATAGCAATTTTCAGATCAGCGACTCAAAACTTTTCTGACTCAGATTCCTTCCAAGCTCAACTAATAGTATCATAATTTTTACCGCTTCCGATATTATCAGAACTAAACATAATACGGTATCTAATTTTCCACTGACTCTGAATTGATTTTTTTTTATGGGGGTTAAATTGGTAAATCCAGTCAGTTCAAGTCATTATTAATCTTCTAACGATAACGTTAATTTCCGAAAACACAACAAAAATGACACTTCTCTTGAAAAGAATGCAAGAAATAACTGAGAAAGTCAACCATCTTCGGTAAAACACTGACTTCTGGCCCTTAATCACTCCTGCTCTTTCAGATTATCTCAAAACCTTGAGAGCGAATTCCAGAAAAACCTTCAAAATGCTACCAATGATGAACCTTGGTTTCCCTCCACAAAAACTCTCCAAGAGATCGCTGATTATTCTACGAAGAAGTAATTGTTTCCACAGTTAATTGAGAATAAACTATTTTCGATTCATAGTCAAAGAATTTCTTTTGTGATGAAGACTATTTTGAATAATTTGCAATTCAAAGAGAAAAAGTGGCGAAAAATATTGAAGGTACTTCATCGTCGGCTGGTTTTTTCAAACTAATTTCATTAAATATCCTCAGAATTTGCAGCTGCTGGAATATTTACTCCGAAATAGTCCGGATCAATCGATGTCTGAAGCGAAATCACTTCTTCCTACTATAGCATCTCTCAAAACTTTCACTTTGCCATCCGAAGAGGAACTTGACTTAACTCTAATTGTGCGGGAAAAGGCGAAGTTAATTGAGAAACTGATGGATGGATCTATTTTTTCAAGTAAATCGGGTTACTCAAGCTGAATTTTAAAGGATTTTTTAACAAAAGACAGCCATCTCATCGGAGATGTTCAACAAATTTGGGTGCCCCTAGCGACTGATACATATAGAATTAATTCGAATCCTGCTCTCGAGATAGCAGGTTCACCTTTTCTCGAGCAAACGTATTGCTACAATTCAAGCAAATCAATGTGCCAACCTGAACCATGTGAGAGCAAAAGCCAGTCAAAGGTGACTCAAAATCTAGGTTTTGATGTTGATGCTGTCAAAAATTATTTCGAGCTCGAAAGCAGATTCACAGAAGAACCTCAAAAGATTGAAAATGAGCAGCAAACTACGTCAACAGGCATGAATGAAGGTCCTGAGTTCAGCTTTGATAAATCTGGTTTGGTGAAAAAACTCGACGAGACTAATTCCACAGACATGGAAGAAAATATTCCAGAGGAAGAATACTCATCCTCTCAGAAAGAAGTGGGATTGCTGAGAAATTCTGACCTCAATATCAAAAATTTCAAAAGCAAGCTGAGTTCAAGACCAACAAATTATGTGAAATTAGATGAAGATGAAGAAGACTATAGAATGATGCTTAATTAACAGCAGATTTTTTTTTTTTAGTTCTCTTACTAATATGTATATTCAGAGTTTAAATAATATGTTTCAAATTAGTTTGATTGATTGGTTCAAGACAAAAAATATATATAAATCATCATCGATTTTCAGATAAATCTATAGAATCCCAGCAAATATTTACAATTATACACACTTTACAAGTATCAAGGTGCTTTTTGATTGGGGCAACAAACCTTACTTCGGATTGATACCAGAATATTGAGCTGACTTTTGGTTGAGATTGAAATAAGAAATGCTTTAATCTATTGGAAAATTAAGATAGATAAATAAATATATGCGATATATCTCCGATTAAAATACAATTATGAACAACTTTTTGTTTATCTGAAATTTTTGTTTTGGTTTTTGATATCTCTAATTTGCTGCCTTATTGCTAAAATTGAAGTATCTGATTCGAGCACAGAAGACTCATTAGTTTTTCCTGATTTTTTCAGAATTTGAGCGCTCACACTGCTAATTCCACTGCGATCGTTATCAAAAGTCGAATTTTTCCTGCTCACTAATTGCGAATTTGTTAATTCTTCATCTGTATCTGTCACCGGCTGTAAAAGTTGAATTCCTATTAGCATAAAATCTGATAAAGTGTTCTTACTTGCTGCTGATTCCATCTTCCAGTCTCTTCACTTCTCATCGTCCTTACCTAATAAAAATTTTGATTTCTCTTTCAACTTTAGAGTCAAATTACTGTATTAAAAAGTGAAGGGAAGTTATCAATGATGTTCGCTCGATTGGTAGCACTCGTGTTGTTATCCGTCTGGATCGATTCTCTTAACACGCTAGTTTGCAAAATATTACTCGTATCTTTTCCTTCGTCGAATTCCTTTTTATTTCTCAGCGTCTCTTGCCAGAGATTCGGTCCTGTATATTCTGACGATTTTTCCAAATCATGTGGATTAGTGTCGCTTAGAGTTCTCTTCGAGTACGTCAGATCGTCTTTCAGATAAGCTGAATCTTTCAAAAAAGCGGAATGAGTGATGCTACTGACCGTATTTTGAGGCAGCATCTCAACATTTTCTTTCTCAGGATTGGTTTTCGGCTGTGTCGTATCTTTTTGAGGTGTGTTATCCTTTGATGAGTTGGCCTTACGACTGGAACTAAGGCTTGTAATCGAGCTTAAAGCCTCCGAGGTGGGATGATTTGGCTTCTTGAGGAGCTTCTTCTCCGAGGCGTTTGAATTCGCAGCCTTGCTCCCTGAATGTTTTTTACCAAAGAGTCTCTCTTTGATCTTTATAAGCTTTTCAGGCTTATCATGAAGTGAGCTGGATCCATCTTGGAGGGTACTTCGGCTCGAGGCATTTAGGGTGTTATTCTCACTCTTTCTTTCTTCTTGGTGTGCTACTTCTTCGTGATCAAGGAGGAGAATATTCGCTTGTTTCAGATTCTCTTGGTCCTGCAAATCACCTTTTCTAAATTCCGATGATACCTTTTGACTGTTTCTGTTCAAGAAACTAGTTCGCAGTTTCGATTCTCTGATCTCGAGTTGACTAGGAGCGTGCTCGATGCTCGACATATCTGAGTATCTCATTGAGTTCTCATCAGCTTTTCGTTTCTCGATGATGCGTGGAGACTCGCTTTCTCGAATGATGGGAATTGGCGACGGACCACTCGACTCAAATTGAATTGCAAGTCCATCAGGATACTTTTTTTCGACTCCTTGAGTGCGGCCTTGGTGCTCATCATCTACCATTTCTTGATTTACATATTTCACGAAACTGTTGATCTCATCTCTGGAGGATGATCTCTGGTGCTCCCCAGATCTTCTTCCTCTTCCAATTTCATTGACTTTTAGAGAAAGCTTCGCATCTTGCACCTTTTGCTTCACAAGTACATCATGTGGCTTCCTGGTTTTGAGATCAACAGATTGAAGTGGGAAATCTTCGACTGGAGTTGCGACTTTTTTTGCGAGTGTTTGAGTGCCAATTTCGTCAGCTCTTGGGTTCTTAAGCATTATTAGAGATTCTTCTTGTTGACTCCTGTCATCCTCTTTTTTGGATGAAGAAAGCTGCTGAAGTCTCTGATTCAGTATTGACTTGATCTTTAAGATCTCATTCTCGGTCAGATTGTCAAAGTTAATGACCAAATTCTTCTCGTTTACAGCTACTTTAGGTGAAGCACTAGGTGAAGGATCATGAAGCTTCGCAGAGAGACGCTGGCTTGAGGAATTTTGAGAAGAATTATCTTCAACGGCTTCAAAGGTTGGCAGCCTTTGTCCAACCTGACTGACGTCCGGTCTCTGCTTGGTAACAAATCCCTCATGCAATGCAAAGGACGGCGTGATGTCCTTATTAGATTGCTTGCTTTTTACAGTATCATTCCCTTCGCCATTGTAAAGCACGTTCTCAAGAGTGGCGATTTTCTGGAGCTTAGGAGCTTTATCCTTCGTCGGCTCAAGGTCTACTTCTTGATAATCTTGAGACAAGCGTTCACTAGTTTGAGTTTCTCTAGTCACTTTGGCTTTTTGTTTCGCAGTTCGCTGATTCATCTGATCTGCATAAGGCATATCTGCAATTTCGCTATAGGAAGAGACCTGATCTCTCTCGGATTTGTCCCTTTTAGGTTGAGATTGAAAATATTTTTGCTCTGAATATTCATGAAGGTTCTTGACGCTGCTCGTATTTCTTCTATAATTTTCTGGCTCTTGTGGTTCTGGAGCTCTCTCGAACGTATCTCTATATTGATTGGATGATGTCGCGCTCCCTTTGTTTTTTTTATGGAGACTTCTGGAAGAAGGGGTAGCTTTATTCGAATTGATTGCTTTAGCCTTGCTGAGAGAAGCGGCAGTGTGTGAAGAATAAGCTGGACTTGACTGATAAGCAGTGCTCTCACTCTTTCTTGATGGATTGGGAGATTCTCTCCGGATCGTTCTCACCTGTGGTGATTGTGACCGAATGGAAGCAGATCGATTCGATGTCTGCGTTCGATTTGAATTATTTTTCTTTATTGATTTATCTTGACGCTTTCTTGTACTCGAATCATCTCTTCGTGTGCTTGGACTGGAAATATATTGCAATTTTTCAACACTATCGCGCCTTGATGATGATCTTTTGCGAGTATTTCCGGGAGATCTTGACTTTATCACCTTTATATTCTAGAATTATCATTTAGCCTTGCTCAATTAAACGCTTTTTACTCTAAGACTAGCTTCAAGGGAAGCAATCTGTTTTTTTAATTTTCTAATTTCTTTCACGCTCTTCTCTCTATCTTTCAAAATGACTTCAATATCTTCAACATCCAATTTCTTCTGCTTTGATTTTAATTTTTTCTTATTGCCAGAATCTGTTATTCGATGAGCTTGCTCTTCATTTTCTGGATTGTGCACATTTTTTGAACGAAGGTCCTTTGCCGACTGTCCTGCTGTCAAAAATCCCATTATTAATTCATTCTGCACAGCTCAGTATTTAATACGCTTGAAAGGAATATAATATCTTTGCTGGTCTGCAGCTTCCTCTTGTTCTTCTACTCGCTGAAACGCTGAAGCAACGGCTTCTGTTCCTCTTTCAACAGGGTAAAATACTCTCTCATAAGCTGCCTGCTCCTTCTTTGCCCTCTGGTCATAAAACTGTTCCTTACTTGCCTAGCCAATACTCTCAATCACCAGGAAATAATGCTATAGAGTACTTCTAATTGTTTTAGATGATCTATTGTCGATTTCAGTTTCTCTTCCAACATCATCGATTCTTTTGTTTTTATTTCGTTCTCTTCCCGTAGTTTATATAGAGCTCGCTCATACTGTCCAATATAATCTTGCATCATATTTTGTAAACGCAACTTCTCTTCTTTTTGGGTCGCAATCAACTTCATGAGCTTTCCAATCCTTTCTTTGTCTTCATCACAAAGATCATGTAAGGTGGCTCTACGATACTCTTCCCGCATCTGTTGAGACTCATAGGATTTGAGTGAGTTAAAATCTCTGGCTCCTCTAAACTCAGGGAGCGACTCCTGGGAATTGCTCCAATAATTTGCAGGCGCTGTGTTGTATGCCTGATTGTGAAGCTCGTTTTGAATTTCATTGTAGTTTTGAAGGTGTTTCGCTGTGTCTCTTTCTATTGATCTCTTCTCTCTGGATCGCATGCCATTCAACTTGGCGCTATCTCGTAAAGCACCTTCTGTTTCTGCTCTTGTTGGGGTAACTATTTATGTTGTTGAAACGTAAGTTCACATGGTTAAAGATCAAACAACTTGAGCGTTGAGACATATAGAAACGAGTTTTTGAATTCTGAGTGTCTCTGCCTCTTGAGCGATAATGATAATATTTTTCGACATCAATTTTCTGCAGCATTGTGTGAGATCGGCTGGAGTAATATAGATCAGATAAATTTCGCTGTTATCATTAAGGGTACCTGACATTCTCGTCTTTTTCCATTGCAGCGACAATAACTCTGTAAAATTTGATAAAATTTTTAAATCTTCTTTAACGAACTAAACAACACATCATTAATTCCATGCCACGGTCAAATAATGAAAAACCTAACTTTGTATGTTCTACGACTAAGAAGAGCTGAATGTTGCGTTATTTGCTTGTTAAAGACTGAATTTGATTGAAGTGTAGAAAAATGCTTAGGGACGAGAATCAATGCTCTTCCTAAGTCCAAAATAAAAAAGAAACAATTTTAATTAAGTGCTTGAATTTAATAATTCTTAACTCTTTAATAAGGATATTGTTAGTATCTAACATGGAAAAGAAGGCCCCTTTCGAAGTAAGCCTAAATTGCCTCTCTTGTTTAAACCTTGTCTATCAAGCTTTCAGTCCCTCGCTATAAAGAGCTTCTTGAAGGTGGGAAACCTACTACCTATTTCGTTATTACTATCCAAAAGAGAGCCGACGAGAAATGGGAAGTTGAACGCCGCTACAGAGAGTTTTCTGAACTCAATGACGTTCTCAAGAAGACCCACGCTAATCTTCCTTCATTGCCAGGAAAAACTCTATTTTCCCTGAAAGAACACACCGATCTTGAGAATCGCCGAAGCGGATTAGAGAAATATCTCAGAGTAGACCTTACTTCTCTCAATTTCTCACTGATTCCCACATTAGACAGTTATCACTAGACAAGATATTATTAACAATGAAGCTCTCAAGAGATTCTTACATGTAAAAAATCATTGTAATTATAATGCTAATCATCTTTTTATTAGTTGGACAACTATGCACCAGAAGCTACCGTTCATCCTCCAAAGGACGTCGGAGAGCTCGGTGGAATGGTTTACGGTGTTAGAGATTTTGCCTATGAGGCTGATAAAGGTTAGACATAAACGATATGATTGCAAACTGATTATTCTCTCGTGAAGGTCTCTTGCTTATGGCGACAAGTGATATGAGTATGACTTCCAGAGTGGATTCGTACTTGACAAATATGAAGATGCCTTGGGAGAAGGAGCAACAAAAAGGCGCTCTGGTCACTGTCGGAACAGTTGAGTGTTACGTCCAACAAGACCTTTCTACTTACAAGTTTGAAAAACTTTGGACCAAAACTTTCCAAACTCAGGTATTGGATAGTTTGTCCTCTCTCAGTCAACGATGTTCTGCAAAATAGGTCATTTGCTTATATTGGGATAGCCCAAGCTCTCTCCTTGCTGTCGGGTAATACTAGCTCGTCGATTTATCACTATAATATTTTAATTTTAGACAAGATGACGGAACTGTGACTATCCTTAAGGTCCTTGCTGATATCAACTATATCAAATATGATGAAGTATAGACTTCTTCTAATACAATAGAAATCGAAAATTAACAAAAATTAGGTTGCAACCAATAAAGTCCACGAGAAAAGAGTCATGGGAATTTATCTCGATTCCACATCCGGACTTTGCTACAGCGTTTCCGAAGATAAAAAATTCAAGGTCTACGATTACGCGAAAAATGACATTATCTCAGGTAAATATATAGATTTGAGAAACACCTAATTAATCTATTTTCTAGAGCTTTCTCCAAGCAGCTCCGCGATCACTAATTTATTCGTTCATGTTGAGACAAAGAGAGCCTTCTTCACAAACAGAACCGGCCAATCCTTCATCTACGACCTCACCACAGTTCGAAACGTTTGATTACCACTCGTATTAAAAACTTTTTGTTAGACTGTGCCAAAACACATTTTTACGATTCAAAACCATGCAAAAGGAGACATTAGAGGCCTTGACTTCGATTTCAAAACGAATTACCTCTTTACTGCCAACATGGATGACGGTGTCATCGCTATTTTCGACATCGGAAAGCCTGGCAAAGAAAGATATGCTTCCAGTCGCGCAATGCTGAACGGAAAGCCAAAAGTCCGAACATGCAGATGGGCAACCTCAAGACAAGAGCTTATCTCAGGAAATCAAGATGGTACTGTCACTTTCTGGGATGCAAGACAAGCTGAGCCAATCTGTAAAACTATTTTATCTTGTCGAACGAACTCAATTCGTTTGAAATAGACGTGATGCATGCTCACCAGGATGCTATTACCCAAATGTTTTGGCTTGATAAGGCTCAAACTCTTATGACAGCATCAAAGGATAAGAAGATCAAGGTGATTATTGATGAAAAAAACATGTTATTCATGTGAACTTTACTTAGTTCTGGAGACTCCCTGACGAATGGAGAGACAAGAGCGTTGTTGAAAAGGAAGAGCGTGAATACATTATACAGAAGCAAACTGAAAGTATGATGAAATTTAAGAAGCAGCAAGAAAAAGCCCAAGAAGATTCTGATGAAGATGATCTTGCTGGCTGGCAAAATTAAAGCTGCTGGTTCGCTATGAGAATATATATTATTATACATAAAGCTACATAATCAATATGTGAGTGGTGGCTTTGTAATATTTTATGGCGTTTCCTTCTAATAAAACTGTTGAGCCAAAAAGAGATAAAGGATGAAAAATTGCAGAGTTTTCAATAGGAAGAGATTAAATGGTTAGATTTTACTGCTCGATATAGTGGATATGGTGGAAGGAAGCTTTGCTGAGCATTAGATTTCGAACTACAGGTTTAAAATAGATAGAAGGAATAAATAGGAGAAAGGAGAACAACCTCATATTATATTGGAAGCTTCTATATATAACCAAAATTTTGATGATTATAGATAGCAATTGAATGAATCGGTTTTCGCATGGTTCAAGTTTAAAAAGTGTAGTAAAAAAAATTCCCTAATATAAATAAATCCATGAATGAAAAGTGATCAGCAATTAAATTGATGTGTAATCAATAGTTAATTCGTGGGTCATGAAAATAGCAAGGAAAAAAAAAAAGAGAAATAAATATATAGTCCTAGCATTGATCAAATAATTTCGGTTTAGTTCATCAATACCCAAAGAGAAGTTCTCCTTCGAAATGATGAACATTCCGAGTTGATAAAAAGGAATTAATTTCAAAAATGCTTGCGATTCGGCTGAGTAAAAAGACTGTTATTATTCTGCACGACTTCTTGGCTCAACCGAACACACATATTTCGAACGCTTTCTGTTAATTCAGTCAAGAGCATTATTTTACTGAGCCTTAAGCTTTTAGTTCTTTTCCTATCGATTTTCTTTGGTTTGTAAGCTAGCGGGCCTAACAATCAAAATGTCAGAGGTTCCATTGAAAATGACTTGAAATTACTACCTGTGAGGTGATCTAAGATGAGATTTCGAGTGCTTCCTGGCACATTATTGCCTCTCTTATAAAATTCTAACTGTGGCGAGGCATCTGAAACACTCTTCACTCTTGCTTTGTGAGAAATTCTGGCCACTGATTGCATATTCCCTGACTTTTCCGAGCCGGGTAGTTCGGTGTGGATGCTCTTTGGCCTACGAGAAATGCGCCTACTTTCAGCAGAATATTTTAAGGCCGGTTGCTCATTTTCGCTGAATTCAGCTCGTTGACAAGCCGATAGACTTTTTTCCAAAGAGTTGGGGGAATCATTGCGAGGCTTGTTTTGCTTTGGATTCTCATTGTCTGCAGAAGCGTGTATGCATTTATCTTCCTGCTGAGCTCTATCAGGACTAATGCTTGTTGATTCTTGCCTCAGCTCAGTTAAGTTTTTTAATTTTGGTAGATCAATTAAAGTAATACTGCTCGAAGTATCCGCTTTAGAGATTGCTACAGCACCATTATATTCGTTTCCTATTGACTCGTCAATACTCGACCGAATTTTTTGTCCTTTCAAGCTGTCGCAAAGTTTATTATGGATCAAATTTTGAATTTTCTCAAGAATTTGCATTTTGACTCTAATTTTGTCTTCGAAGTTCCCTCTTTGGCTGAGAAGCTTCTTCTCATGCTCACTTTGAATCCCCAATTCAGAATTTTGGTAATCGGGAGAACTTTGTCGTTCCTGAATTTTTATTCGATAATTCAAGAGTTCTTCTTTCATTTGATTGAAGTCAACCGCTGGGGTTGTACTAAACTTTAAATTGCAGATTTTTTCAGAGAGTTCTAGGATCGTCGACAATACTAATGATAGCAGCTGAGAATCATCTCTTTTATTTGAGGTTTGATGCCACCCTCTTGAATTACCTCCCGAGGCATCATTGATAGCTGCTATATGTTCAATGTTTTCATCTGGAACTGCATGGTTGCAGAGTCTGGAAAATGAGATCCGCAATGGCTGCTGACTTTCCCGATTTCTAAAAGAAAACTCTTTGGAAATGGTAAGATCATCTCCATGATTTGCTGCTCTGGTGCCCTTAAGAGACGAGATGTCTGCTCCAAAGGATTCAGAAGTCAGCTCATTTATCTTAAATCCATCAGTGCCGGCCAGAATTTTGTCGATATCTTCTTCCGACTTTTCGGGTATGTGTTCTCCCGTTTTGGAAGTTTCAATGAATCGGGGAGAATTTACATTCTCAACGCGCCGATCAGACTTGAGGGATTTTTCCTGTTCGTCCGCAGGTGCTACTTTATTTGAGGGTGAGCCATTTTTCGAATAATGCTCATTGCTGATAACGGCGGTTGTGTTCCCAAGCTCTTGAAGCAAGCTTTTCAGTTTTTCCTTAGTGTTAGGCGCTCTCTCTAGAATTTTCAGTATAGCATGTTTTGTTGTAACTGGAAGCCTGAGCCCAGCGACTGCCTTCTCTAGAGCAGTCTGGTACGCTTCATTTTCATTGATCTCTATGAATTCTTCAATTTCGGAGCGTTTCACACCACACACTTCGAGAATTGCCAACCCAAGGTTATATATTTCCTCTGTATCTCCACTTTTCGAAGCGCCATCACATTCCGGCAGCGAATCAAAACTACCCACATAATCGACAAAAGGAATCTTACTTGCCCAATCTCCTACAGTGAATCCATCCTTCTCGCTCACCTTGTAGATGTTCTTCAGACTTATATCCACATGACTAATTTTCATCTTTTGTGTAAGATAGTCTACATCTCTGAGCACATCTCTCATCATCCGCTCAATATCCACAGGATTTTCATTTTCCTCACAATGCAGCAACTCATGCCTCAACGAATATAGGGGAAGCGTTACAAACGCAATTCGATCGTCATGTATTTCAAAGTCCTCTATTAGCACGCTTTCTGGGTCTCCAATCATCGTACATAGATACATCATTTCTTGAACGAAAAGCGTTTTTGCCTTGTTTTTATTCTTTTTGTAAAAATCAGAATTGATATCGAGGACTCTGATTGTGTATAGTTTATTTGTGGAACGTGATGTTGCTTGATAGATTTTGTAATAGCTTGTTTCTGTGATTTGCTTGCAATTGGAATAAGCACGGTCGATTTTTGGAGGTAATGGGTTGAGTGATTCTTGATTGTTTGATCGAGATGAGCTTATATCACTAAGTTTTACTTGCTAAAAAGATAAATCTATCTAAAGTTATCGAAAGAGATACGCTCTTTATTAAAGTGGCAAACAGCATGGTTCTCCTGGGCTCTCCTCTGTATCGAAAATTCACAAAGTTTTCGCGAAAACAATTTTATTTTTAATTCAAATGTTTTTATATTTTTCCGAAGGACTTGCTTTGTGCGAACTTCGCTTTCAAATCTTTATTTGATTCAGAACATCGCAAAGACTCATAATGGAATCTCTTGACAAATTATGCAAATGTCTAATATCAACATTCTAGACTACAAAAATCAGACTTAGTCGCTAATTAGCAGAGCGCAAATCTCAAACCCTTTTCGGAATATCCCGTCCACAAGTACTATATTTTGTTTGGCTCAGCCATAAACTCACAAAATCTAATCATTTATCTGAACCCTATTCTATTGACGCATGTTACTACTCTTCTATAGAAAGGGAAAAGTTCAAACGATCTCAATTTCAAGCTCAAATATCAGGCAATTCTTTTATATACTTTCTTCCATGGGCAGTCAGACCTTAATTAAAGGAGGGATTATGACTGAGTCCTATTAATAAATCTTCATTTCTCTTCTCATTCTTGACGATTTCTTTTCAAAGCAAAGCAAGATAAATCCCTGCGCAAAAAAGTTTAATAATTTTTATCTACAATTAACGGACACTTGATAATTCGCCATGGCACTAAGTCTTGCCACTCAGATGAAACTCGTTGACTTTCTCGTTACTTTTGCACACACGGAACTCCACTTGGAGCGCTTCCGCAGCACTCTGGCGCATAACACGGATTTTGAGCCCTATTCTGCATTTCAAAGAGCAGATCAATTCAATCTTGGATATCTCAGAGTCCCAGACTTCTCAGCTTTCTTAACGAAGAGCGGAATCATGGTCTCTGAGCAAGATATTGAATTATTCTTCCGAGTTTTTGACTCAGACAATGATCTACGAATGAGCTACTGCGATTTTCTAGAAGCAGTTCTTCCATCAACGGACGAAGTCCTTCGTCAATCAGCCGCTCGAAGGCACACCTACCACAATATGTCCACTCAATCAAGAAACAGCACGGACAGCGAGCTAGCAGAGCTGATTGCTAAAGAAATCACCTCGTACAAAAGCGTCGAAAACCTCAAATCCGAATTAACAAGATCTCCCGATTGGGATGTACATCTTGCTTTTAAATTGATTGACTGTGATCGGACTGGATACATCGTGGCAGAGATGCTTTTAAGCTTTCTTCAAAAAACCGCCAAGGTAACTGCAGAAGAAATCGAACCTTTTTTCAGAAGAGTCGATCGAGATGGCGATAAGAAATTGAATTATACAGAGTTTGTTGAGATCTTTCATCCTCATGAGAAATATTTCAAAACCTCAGAGTATTTGAAGAAAAGTTCAGAGCAGATCAGATCTTCGATCTTCAAAACGCTTTCCAATGCGAATTTTAGCGGCACAAAGGAAGTGGAACAGTCTTTGTTTCACGAGGATTACGCAAGTTTTAAAAAGAGCGAGCAGAGTGAACCAGACCATATTAATCAGTCTTTCAAAAAAGGCGGTCGTGCGTTAAGCGTAGGATCTATTCACGGAATACCAACCCACCATTACTCATCAATTGCCTCACAGGAGAATTCAGAGGTTTTAGCGACACCAGGTTTTGTAAAACGGGAAGGGAGAGAGGGTCGGTCTCAGTCCTTCATAGCGAGCAATTCAGGGTCAAAGAGTAATTCGGGATCAAAGAGTAAGAGCAAAGGAGTGAATTTGGTGTTGTATCCTAGAAAGATAAATTCCTATGTGGAGAATATTGTGACTACGGCGCTAAAGCGGTCGCAGAAGCAGCAGGCTTATAATCAAATACTGCAGGAGATGACCCAGAGGACAAGTATAAATAAGGGCTCGCAGAATAGCAGGTCGTTAGACAAACTACCAGATGACACGAGAGATTCTATCCCAAACTCGCAGTCAGTATCAAAAAAACTAGACTTTAGCTTCGAATCGATTGCAAACAAAAACGAATCTTATGCGCAAGACTCCTTTTTATCACACGTTACGCCTTCAAAGGCTTACTATGCTAAGCGAGACGAAACACCGAAGAGATCCGATCTTTCTCCATATCAAAAATCAAACAATAAGAGTGGTCAGAAACCGGGAGATTCATTTGCGTTACGTAAAGAGATACAGTACAGAACACAGTGCAAAATTGCAGCTGCGAAACAAAGGAATTCTAAAAACAGCGCGCAAAAGCCTGCTTGGAATCCCGTCGGTCCGATTGTGAAAAAGCAAACAAAAAAACCTCCGCAAAACAGTAGGTATTGTATCGAAATTCAGCCACAAATCACTAAGAGTCTCATCTCAGAAACACAAAGCAGAAATAGTCAAAACCAAAACACGGATCCTATCAATACATCGATTAATAAAGAGTATATTCTCTCGAATGGAACGGCGAAATTCGATCCTCAGCAACACCAGGACAGATTATCTCTGAATGAAACCAGTGGAATATTCCTCCCGCTGACAGAGTCTTCAGCAAACCTTCCTAATAAGCCTCACCCTTCCAACTCCCAAAGATATTCTGAAAATTCAGATTTTCAGAAAAGCTCAATTCGGCAGCCCTCTTCATCGACGAGCAAGTCGCAACTTTCTGGAAAAGAAAGCGAAGAGGAGCATCTCGTAATGACTCTGAAAGAAATCATCGAACTTGAAACCATCCTTGAAGAGGCGAAGTGCGAGCTCGCGGCCTGCGAGGATTTTACTCCAATCGCGGCTTATAAATATATATTCGACGAGAATGGATATTCGCTCTGCCGGCTGGCAAAACTGATCAACATATTTGAAACCTATCGCATTAATGTCGCTTCTGAAGACGTAGAGTTGGTTTTCGATTACTTTGACTATGACCGAGACAGCAATATCAATTTTATTGACTTCGAGAAGCGAATGTCTCCAACTGATCCTTTCTATCTCAAAGAAATTGACGAAAGAAAGCCTGCTCACTCGCTCTCCAGTTCTACGCATGAAGCGCTAAAAAAAGTCCTGCAAGCGATGGCATTTGTTGAACTAAGTTTAGAGAAAATACGACGAAGACTGGCTCTAAGAGAGCAGTTTGACATCGATGAGGCATTTAGAACTCTGGATGTGTCGGAAGTGGGTTATTTTACTGTGGACGACATCAAATACTTCCTGGGTGTATATAACATTAATGTGACATTTGTGGAAGCGGGTTGGCTACTTGGGAGACTAGATTTAGATAATGATGGAAAGGTAACGTTTAATGAATTTGTAGAAGGATTAATTTCAAAAACTCTGCATCATTACAAGCAATAGAGATAAATAACTTGGCTTGAAGATAGTATACATTGAAAAGTTTGAATTAAAGTAATACAATCCATATAAAGTTTCAAGTTTTGAGTATGAATCTTGAAAGAAATTTTTGATAATGGTTTCGTGTTCGACAATTTAGGTGGATTCTTAGGATACTGTCGGCTAGGATTGTCGTCATGACTTCAGTGTGAGAAAACGGTTCATCAAGGAGTCAGTAGTTCTATTTTGACTAAGCAATAAGTTAGACGTGGAGTTCGAGGAGGAGTGATGGAGGAAACAAGAGGAGAATGCGGATGCTTCTCATGGAAATAATATCCATGGGATCAGCTAAATTTTCATTTCATTATCGAAATTCATCAATTGGTAAAATCATCATGGTCATCCGTTTTCATGAAGAAAATAGAAGAGGGAAATCAAAGTTTACCTTGTAGATTTGTTCATGGACTTGAATTGAAATCTTTGCAGGCTGGTTTGCCTGCCTCTGCCTCAGGGCTGAGAAAGATTTCTAATTTGGAATTAAAAATTTATTATAGTTGTTTGCTACGATTCTCCTTATATAGCAAGATATTCAATTAGAGAATCTGGCATATCTGGAATTTTGGCTCCCATTTTGAAAATTCAAAGCAAAACATCTGCGTTGTCGCTGCCTCCTCTATATTTGCACTAATTTTATTTCCTCCCTGGCAACGATAGGAAAAGATTCTGAAACTATCTGTAGGAAACTTTTTTCAATCAAATGCTCCACCACAATCATTAGTATCCATAGTGGCTGCTATAACCCCTTAAATTCTAATCTTTTTCAACTACTGCAACGATTCGTGCTGATCTTTGTGATTAGATGATAGCATTTACAAACCAAATTTTAGCACATCCAAGAGGGTTCCAAATTGGGCTGAAAATGTCTATTTCCTCTAATCGTCATCAAGAACTAATATTGCTAAGGCAGATGAATGAAGTTATATTTCAAAGACGCGTTCATGAGGTTAAACCATTTAAAACCATAAGAACGACAAGGAATATGCATTAGCTGGGGAGCTGATGTACAAATCAATTATTCCTTTTTCAATGCAATAATAGCATCTATATCTGCGTTTAGTACTTCACTAAGCTCTTGATCCCTGCCATTTATCCATTTTTTCTTTGTAAGATCATAGTTATATCTTTGAGGTCCACTAAGAGTGCAAATAAATCAATATTCAACACCAAAAGCAAAAACTCTCTACCTGATGGGAGATGAATACCAGATCTGCTTATTTGGCGTTTGTCTGTTTATGATGATCGTTTTTTCGCCAACCAACTCTAATTTCAAGATACCACTTGTAAGTTCGATCTCTTTGAAATTTGGATCTTCCTTGCTTTCATATGTCTCATAGAGCGTCTTTAAAAAAATCGTGTTATGACCTCACAGATAATTTGAATTACTTCAAGGGTTTCGTCGCAAAGAGCTAAAAATTCATTGTGTGACAACGTTCTAGAAAAATTGTATCAGCAATGCTACTTTCATTGCATGGAAAGAATTACTTTTCTTCTGTTGCGAAATAGTTTGTTGGCTGATAATATAGAAAGTTGCAATGGAAATTTACATTTGAGGGTGGCCTAGGGGCCAATCTAAGTTTATTGGCCAAGATTCTTGTTGATGATTTTAAAATGTTCTTCAAAAGCATTCTTCGATAAGGTAAATAAAAATTAAGTGTGTGATCAATCCATTAGGATTAGGTCCTAAATCGATTGAGAAATACTCATTTTGAGAATGTATTCAACAAGATTCATTAAAATCAGGACATCCACCGGAAATACAGTAGCATTCTCGAATATGAATGTCGGATCAAGATATCAATACAATTACAAGATTTAACTTCATAATACACTACTACCTAAGTGGTTTTCAAAAAACAAACGGATGTTGCTTCAGCTAAAAGAATTTATGATTAAGGAACAACAGAATGATTGTAAAGTTACCTGCATCGGTTGTCATTGCTGTGTAAATTATTTTTTCAGAGGAATACTCAAATAATTTTATCGTCTTATCGTCTGAAGCTGTAGCTAGCATCGTCCCGCCAGGGCTCCATCGAATGTAATTGATCGGACCTATATGATGATACGATTAAAACTTCTCTTTTTCACTTTAATGAAAACCTTCATGTAAAGTCTCGAACGTCTTGATGATGCTTCCAGCCCTCTTATCATAAATTTTGGCACTCTTGTCAGTTCCAACGCATGCTAAAAGATTTCCTTCTCCATTCCAATCCAACGAATAAGTGTCTAAACCATTATTAGAAAACGATTTTGGCTGACGTCTCGCTTACCTTCTTTGTCCATAGTCATAGATTTTTTCAACTCTAAGCATTGCTTTTCCACATCAATGAAATTCATCAATGACCGTCGATATTTCACAGCAACTGTAGCTTCAGCAGCCACAGGATTGAAGCGACATTTATTGTATAACCCTTAAATAAAAACAAATAGTGACAGGTTTTCAATGTTTAGACTTACAAGGTCTTTGGTCTTGGTCTAATTGTAAATGGAATTTATAGCTTTCAGTATCAACATCAGCGAAAACACAAGCTCCATAAGTGTCAACCGCAACGGTGACCTTGCACTCCGGATCGAAGTCGATCCCTTCGATATATCCTATAGTTATCAAATCAGACTTAAATGACCTCAACCTAAAATCAGTAATATTACCCTTATGCTCGTTATGCCATCTAGTTTTCCTTATAACCCTCAAAGCTCCATACCCAAATAAATGATAACCTACTGAGTCTTTCACCGGTACAAGCGCCGCGACTCTCCTTTTCGCATTAAAACTGATTCCACAGTGACCCACCACTAGCTCTGGATGAGAATGGGACTCAGAAGTTAAGAATTACCTCCTTTTATCTCCTGGAATTTGCAAACGACTTTCATTTTTTGAGACACGTCCACTACTCCAAAATTTGCATAATTCAAAGCTGATGCGTTCAAAGACATCAAATAATTCGTGCCTGGAGGATGCTCTATCAATGTCGTGTAATCAGCTTTCGAAAATCACAGTAAATTTCCTCAGATAAAAAAAGTTCTTACAGAGATCATCGTCTTTAAGCTGGGCTCCTTGGAAATTTCCGCAGCGTTTTTTGTGTTGGAGATCATAAAGAGAAACATTATTGGATCTCCACGAAGACCATGCGATTTTAAGTGAAGTTTCTAAGGAAATCAATAAAAGAAACACCAATAAAGCTCTTACTGTCTTCTTCTGGCTCAAATCGCTCGTCAAAAAAAGATGATACATACATCGGAGTTCCATCTTGGGTAAAACTGCCCGGAGTTGCTTCTAAAAATCCTTTTCTTTCTTCAGTACCGTAATGCTGAGGAGTGAAGGAGTGCATTGAATAGGGAGTATTTTGGAATGAAAGGTTCAATTTTGTAAAAGCAACGGTATTTCTCTTAGGACCAGCGGCACGGGTGTCCTGTGGTCGCAGATCAACAGAGATGTTTGGGTCCAACAAATCACTCCTCACTACAATTTGAGGAATTGAATATGACTGATTGGAGGGGCTTAACAATAATGAAGAACTTTTCAAAGTTTCCCCACGACGCGCTGGTCTGCGGATTCCATTGGCCTCTTTAGCAGGAGATTCCAATGTTTTAGGAAAGATGCCAGTCTGGTCTGCGCTGAAGAAAGTTTCAGATTCTTCTTCCACTATCCTGTTTTCTAGATATCCCTCTGAAAGAACTGCGCTTTGTAATCCTTGGACCGCAACATCCATCAAGCCTTCAGCTAGGCTTTTCGCCTGTTCTACGTCTGGCGAATGGCCTCTTGAATTTAGATTATACTCGTCTTTTTCATAGGCACTGTCTGTTTGCACTTCTATACTGCGACTTTCGATGGCTTTCACCTTAACCACCTTATCCAACTGATGGAGATCTTCCATTAACTCGGTGACTCTTGCTCTGGTGCCCACATCTTTTTCGAGCATTTTGCGAACTGAAATTTTTGTTAGCTCAGAGCATTCAAGCCGAGCGATCATATCCTCAAGAGTTTTCTTGTACGACTCAATGTCGTTTATCTCAACCAAATCTTCTATATCATGATATTTACACCCAAACGTCTCCAGGACAACCAACCCAAGGTTGTACACTTCTTCTGCGTTTGTCACTTTCACCGGAGCCTCGTTCTCAGGGAGCGAATCCAGACTATTTATCCTCTCTCCAAATGGAGTCTTACTTGCCCAATCTCCAACAGCGAATCCGTCCTTCTCGCTCACCTTGTAGATACTCTTCAGACTTACATCCACATGACTAATTTTCATCTTTTCCGTCAGATAGTTTACATCTCTGAGTACATCTCTCATCATCCTCTCAATATCCACAGGATTTTCATTTTCCTCGCAATGCAGCAACTCATGCCTCAACGAATATAGAGGAAGCGTTACAAACGCAATTCGATCGTCATGTATTTCAAAGTCCTCTATTAGCACGCTTTCTGGGTCTCCAATCATCGTACATAGATACATCATTTCTTGAACGAAAAGCGTTTTTGCCTTGTTTTTATTCTTTTTGTAAAAATCAGAATTGATATCGAGGACTCTGATTGTGTATAGTTTATTTGTGGAACGTGATGTTGCTTGATAGATTTTGTAATAGCTTGTTTCTGTGATTTGCTTGCAATTGGAATAAGCATGTTCGATTTTAGGAGGAATTGGATTCTGTGAATCTTGATAGTGGTATGATCTTGATGAACTCGCGCCTCCAAATTTAGCTTGCTATAAGGAATAATGTAAAAAATAATCATTTAGTGTTTACGCTCTTGATCAAAGTGCTGAAGAGCATTTTTTTAGTCTCGGCGAAGACGTTCTACTTGCAGATAAAATTATCTAATTGGTACAATTAGCTTTCAATTAAAAACCAGCAGTGTGATTCTCAGTGAATTAGTCTCATAATAGATAGACCCATTTCATAAACGGAAGATGTGCCTCCGTAGCCAAGAGGAACTACCTTCCTGCGTTTTTGTGAGAAAAAAGAGGCTCTCTCCTGTTCGAAGTTGGGTGTTTTCTCCTATGCTTTCATATTCCAGACAAATGGAAAAAACTCTTAAGTATCTTAGAACAGAATTTGATTTAAACTTCAATAATTTATTAAAAATTTTATCTACTCAGCAAATCCATCATGCCTTCTTCATGCGCAAATGTTTGTTGCACCTCGCTTTTCATGATAAGCGTGATTGCTCTGATGGGAGTTCCAATACCTTTCATGTTCAAGGAATACTACGCGCTGCCAAATTCTCTTAGATTGCAACTCATCCTCACTTTAGCACTTACAGGGATGAATCTCCTGCTTATATTCACTTTTCTCTTCCACAAAATCAGATACCTGCTCTTGTATCTGATCATCCCAAACTTCTTTGGCACGTTTTATCTCTTTTCAAATGTCGTATTGGAGGTTGTAAAAGATCCTGAGTACGAAGACTGGGCCACAGTATATGCAATCGTCGTGACTGCTTGTGCCAAATTGATAGCGTTTTGCTTCTTGGGAGCGTTGGCGGGTTTCTTTCTCATTGAAGACTCGATCGTCCAAAACGTTTTTATGAGGCCTCTTGCATCATCATTGACGAAAATCTTCATGATAGCATTGTCAACTTTTTGTCATATAAAAAGCTTGGAATTCGATGACGATAATGAAAAATGGAGTTGGGTTTGCTATATCTGCATCCTCGTTTTTGTTGGATCTATTTGGGTAGCTGAAAAACTTTGGAAAAACACCGATGGTGATGATCCTCGAAGATATTCTCGATTAGCTGTGGTTTTCGGCTGCTTCTACGCTCTGGTTTACTGTCCTTTTGCAATCACATGGTGCATTAACGGTATTTTGAGCGTTCAGTTAGAGAACTGGTCTCAGTATTCAATGCATAATTTAATACTATTATTGTTGGTCACGTCTCCCCTCTGCATGACTATGGTGATAGTAACGATTTTAGGAATGGGCTACGGAGTGGCCATAGGCTGCAGATTTTGCTTTAGAGCGAAAAGACCTGAATCGATACGGAAGAAAAATCTGACAAAGGTGTTGCTGACTGCAACGTCTGCGATATTGGATGAAAAAGAATGCTCTATGTGCAAAGAGGAATTTCAGAAAGGTGATAATTTGATCCAATTCGATTCGTGCAATCATGTTTTCCATGCGGTATGTGTGGGAACTTGGTCTGAGAAGAATGACATGTGTCCTCTGTGTGTTGTAAGCAGCCAGCAGAACCTTGAAAACTCACTCAATAATGCGTCGATAACCATTTCAGACACATGCGTTAAAAAAGAAAGTGTTTAAATATGATTATCGTATCATATTTCTTTTTATAATTTAATATTAGCATGGGTTTATTAAGAAACTCTAAGTGAAATCACTTATTCTTTCAAGTCTTTTCTCAAAAGATGCGTCTTTGCTATCAAACATCATTTAATAATTTTCAGCTGTTTGAGAAGAATCTCGAGAGATACCTTTGATTGAGACGACATTAAGGTGGTCTGTTTTGATTTTTTAAGTTGAGAGTTAGGTCTTTACATTTGCAATTCAATGAGATTCATAACAAGAAAGAGCGCAATTATGTAGTACCCCCTTTCGATTAGGAACTACTTCATTCGATAGATTGCTCTGATTCAGGAAATTGAAATTATGGAGAATTAATTCGAAATATACGATTATAATCTAAGAAATATCCTAAAAATTCGTTTGCTCATCAATCCTTCATTTCAATGTCAGCCGAATTCTCAATAAGGAAAGAACGAAGATCCTTAATCGTATTAACTATACCCGAGTAATTATTTCTATGATTTCTGACTGATCGCGAATTACTGCTCCGAGTCGAAACAGATGAAAACCGTCCATGTCTTAGTTCTTTAGGTGTCTCATCTTTTACAAAAAACGAGCTCGTTTTTTCTGTTTCCATCATTGCGGAAAGTTGAGCCGGATTAGACTTGTATTCTGGGAATGCTGATCCTCTCGTCATCCGACTACTAGAGCGGTGTCTCTCTAAAGACGTGACAGTTCCTCTATTTCGAACGGTCGAAGTGAATATAACCTCTAATTCCTTATTTCTTCTTCTCACTCTCTCATAGTCCTCTGTATTCCCAGCAGTGCCCCTCTCCGGTGGCTGAGTGAAAAAAGTTTGGGTCTTTACCAAATTATCTTCCTTGCTCTCTGTTTCATTCAGCTGTTTTCTCTCCACTGCAAAGTAGTGACTCGTGATTGTTTGAGAATGAAGAGCGCCTTGTGGAGCAAATCCGCTTCTGGATGCCGGTAGTCGAAGGCTAGTGCCTTTTCTTTCGACAGAATACAAAGAAGGCTTTACTATTTTTTGAGAGGTTAATTCTAGAGGGGGTTTACTCATCACTGCTTCAGGTTGTTCCTGCTCTTTGCTGCTTCCAGGCTGGAGGTGCTTCGTGACTAAAGTATCAAACAAACCAAATCCGCTCTTGAAATTGCTCGAATTAGCTGGTGTTTTTGTTTCTCCTCGATACGGTAGGACACTCGTCGAGCGTGACCCGGCCGCTTTGCGAGTCCCTGGTGTATGCTGGCCTGCTTCATGCGTCAAAGGTTCCAGCTCTTTCTTTTTTGGCTGGCTGAAAACGAGCGCCATTCGATTTTTCAGCGAGTCTGGATCTTTGTCCTTGATTAACTGCAGGATATGATTCCGCTGCTCTTCCCGAGCTTTCAGCACGGTTTTATTATTGATCAATCCCAATGTGAGTCGAAGATAGCAATCTTCGCACACTCGAACAAGATATTCCATTTGCTCTCTATTTTTTCTCAGCTCTTTATATTTCTCATACTTCAGAAGAGGATAGAGTTTATACATCACCTCTGGGATGCGTGAATCATGCGGGATATCACTTTCTTCTTCTTGTTGTTGCTCATTTGATTCCCCTCGCTTCTTTTTTATGAGTTTGAGGATCAAATTCCCAGTCTCATACGCCGGGTTCTCCTCATGAAATTTTAGAACGTATCCTAATTTAATATCATAGAGCTCGATTTCGTGGGTCTTGTCGCAATTAAAGCAGACCGAGGGATCTTGAGACTCTCTGTCATTCTCAATATGATACATCGCTTTCTTCTTGTTTGGGTTATGCTCTACCTTCTTTCCTTGATAAGTTCTTATCAGCAAGCGAGGTGATTCTTTTCCCTCTTTCCTTTTCGAAGGAAACAATGATTCCAGCGCTTGAAAGTCGGATATCGATAGAGATTTCTCTCGGAATTTGAGAGATGTGCAGTACATTAACCACAGCCGATTTTCCTCATCCATTTTGAAATAAAGTACCATACGACAGATCTGAATGCTGCCACTAGTAACTGTGCTTACGTGAGAGACGATGCGATTACAAAGAGTTTCGAGTTCACTCGCCACGATCGGAGAAGCAACGCTTTCTGTATTTGAAAAATGTTCAGGACCCTCAAATGTTGCTATTCGATTCATAATCGGGAGTTTTGGGTTATCTAATAAGTGGATGTTGGTTTTTTTTGTCATCAAGCAAAACTGCGGAGTCCATGAGACTTTTAGCATTGAGTTTTGGTTATGCTTTGGCTGAATAAATTGCTGTATCATACAATTAAGGTTCTTCTCGTCCTTTGAGATGAAATCTGGGAACTCTTTAGCGGTTAGATACTCGAAAATAACTTTCTCAGGTTCTCCGGGAGCGAGGTACTCTTCTTTTGGTGTGATGTAAGAGGCGATGATCCCACAAGGAGGAGCTTGCTCCATAAATTTTGTTTCGATTTCCTGTGGGGTGATTTTATCTTTAGATTTCCTTGAAATTTCTCCGGTTTTGGATGTAAAGTACCAGATATGTGGCTGTGCCCAGCGATAAATTAGTGTGTCGGCAACACGCACACCTTCACAAGAAACGAGAGTTTTTGGATCCTTTTTCCAGAGATGGAAAAATAGTAATTCTGTATGACTAGCTATTTTCATTTATCTGCACTGAATTTGCGTTGTCTGGGTGTGAGGTAGCTCAACAATTGTACAGGTGATAGATTGCACACTTGAGAGGTTGCCAATAAAATCGGTTATAAAACCACTGATAAAGTTATATAAAACTTATTGCGCTTAATCGAAGTAGAAATTTCTTAAGTCATCTTTTCAGAATATAGTTTGTGCAGGAACAGTATTTACTACGAGACAATCTTTCTTCTATTGTGATTCAGACGTTTTTGCATTTTAAATCGAGTTAAATTTATCCTGCTATTCAGAGTGAGAGAGACACACAAAATTGGAAATTTTCTCACATCTGCAGGCTCTTGAGACTAGAGTTGATCATCTCAATTCATCCATTACTTCCGAAACCGTGCGATATTCGATATAGCATGAATTTTGTAGAAATTATTTTTTAATGATTAATTCGGCATCTTCAGTCGATGAGAGATGAGCAATTGCCCTTCATATAGAAGGCTTTTTAGATGACTCAATAACTACTTAGCGTGATTATATCATCCCAAAATGAGGTTGATTAATGATAATTTAACATCTTCGCGATGGAGGACTGAATACACTAATCGATTTGTCCACCAATCATGAAAAGAAAGTTCCTTTCCAACTATTTTTAATTCAAAGCCGCCTCTTAAAATGTCATGATTTAAAGAATCTTGAGATCCTGAGACTTGAATCATCTTTTCAAAATTGAGTGATTCTAATTTCGATTATCACTCGTATTTCTTGGGCAGAAAATGGCTGATGAGAGTTGAAACTACATATTTTGCTTGAACAAAACTGGTAACTCTCCCTAGCAACCATCTGAATGTCAAAGTTTATGAAATACCTAAAAAGATATGATGTTTTGGATCAGATCAAGAAATACTCTATTAAGATTATCCATATTAAAGCTAATAAGATGTATTGAGACTTGACGCATCCTAAGATTGCTTTACAGGAGGAGGTGTACTTTAATTGTAGTGGTCCATTCCTCCTCCTCTTATTCTATTCTTCTTCTTATAGACCAATCGCTGAGTTTTTTCGAATCTTTTTCTTTATCTCTCTTTGTAGGCAAATTTGATAGAAGCTGCAGGCTCTGAATCTATTATTTCTTCGAAAATGAGAGTTCTTTTGGTAAACATAGGTGTTATTGAATGTTCTCCTGATATCCTTTTCAAAAACGAGATCAAATTTTAACTTCTGAAGCTAAACTCATGTTCTGGACTTCATAATTATATTTATTTTTCATCTGGTTAATTTTATGAGAAAACGAGCTCATTCTAATAATCACCATAGTGACGGGTTTTTTGGACTACCACAAGGGAACGAGGATACCAAGGCATTCAGAGCCACAGCTAGAGCGTTAAGACACCAAATTAACTCAAAACAGCTCATTCTCATGAAGCAACTTTCCCGAAAAATGTTTTTTCTGTCCTTTTCCGATCAGCATCAGCTTCATTAATTTGCTATTTAAAGCTCCGATCACGAGAAAATTTAATAAGAAATCACAAAAATTAATCGAAAGAAAAACACAAGCTATCTATGAGATCAGTCATTCTTATCCTGGCATTTGTTGCCACAACCGCATTCACAGCAGCAACACCAAAATGGGAGTGCTATGGCTATAATCAGAGCGTCGGAGCCGTCTTCGAAATTGAAAGTTTATCCAATACTCCAGGCTACGCAGTCAATGTGACTGGAGGAACCACTCTCCGATACAACTATTGCAGGAACGTCACTAACGTCAATACAACTTTTTGCAAAGTTGGGTCTTCCTCAGCTGTCCTCCAAAACAACTCCGATCAAAGCTGCATCAGACTTACTAACGGAACAACTCCTAAATTCTACGCTCAAGATCCTAAAAATCCCTTGGGTGGTGTGTTCCTTGTTTATCCAGGAGGAGATATCATCCCTGGAACTGGAAATGTTTCTTACAACTACACTGTTGCACTCCAATGCAACCAAACCGGTTCTTACAATTTCAAGTCTCTAAATATCACTGGAAATTACAGCCAGAACTACCTGATACAGGCTGCTGCTAATCAAGGCTGCCCAGTATTCGCGTTCTATCAGCTGGCGGACTTCGTCAACAAATATAAAGCTATTTTCATCATAACAGGAACTATTTTGGGAGTCTTTGTGGCTGTCTTCGGTCTTAGACTCTTCAAACCAACCCTCTTCTTGGTTGGCTTTGCAGTCATTTCCTTGTTGATGGCATTTGTCCTCTTCACTTTTGCTCTCGGCAACAATCCAACAGCAGGAGCTCAGTGGGGATGCTTGGCTGGTGCTCTGGTTGTTGGAGCCCTGGCAGGCCTTTTGCTTGTGAAATTGGAGAAAGTTGGAATATTCTTCTTGGGTGCTTGGCTCGGAACCTCTGGTTCATTCCTCCTCTACAGTCTCATATTGAGCCACATGAGAGCAGGAAATGCTGTCCTTATTGCCTTTACCGTTGTTGCTGCAGTGGTATGTGGCATCGTCGCTCTCTTTATCTTTGAGCATGTCATAATCCTTTCAACATCCTTGGGTGGCGCGTACCTCGCCGTCAGAGCTGTTTCGCTCTTTGCCCCTCCTGAGTACGCCTATCCAAATGAAATCGACATTGCCAGAGAGATTGAATACAATGGCTTGGCGAACATTCCTGGAATATTCTATCTGTACTTCTTCCTGATTATGGCCCTTGCTGCTGGCGGTGCTGTTCTTCAAT
>ENA-UOTX01000497-UOTX01000497.1-compost-metagenome-genome-assembly--contig:-NODE-497-length-40899-cov-13.390819_pt1 | contig 40899 bp, 16 predicted proteins | sample MGYA00238143_ERZ746982 | MGnify/ENA primary metagenome ERZ746982 (study PRJEB28758, sample SAMN06268862) | compost metagenome | isolation source: single cell | place: USA: California, Emeryville, Joint... | reverse complement strand
TTTCTCTATCTCAGCACGTTCTCTGAGAAGATTAGGGTCAACCTAAATCAAAATAAGGCAACAATTTCACAGCCAAATATTTAAGAAAGGGACACTTGAGCTAGCCAAAAATAGAGAGGAAATCCCGGGAAATAGCATAATTTAAAAGCGTGCCATGTTTTCCCTTTGAAAAGAGAAATTCTCTGAAAAATCGTCCAGTTCAAAGGTTACGCTGACCAGTCTTTTAACAAATTGACGTTACAAATTACTGATTTTTCGTTAATTATCCGATCATATAAGAATCTCATTGGGGACTAATTCGTGCCTCCAGTTCAGATTTTAACTATTGGGTGCACTTCATGATTTCATCGTTTGAGGGGAGAGAAAGGCTTTTTCGAAAAATTTCTCTTTTTCTAAGTTGTGCCAATTTGATTTCGTCTTGTTGCTATTAGTGCCCAAACCCTAAAATAATAGAAACACACGAAGGTTTCCGAAAATATTTTAATTATTTTCACCTGAATTTATGTGAGATTTTGCTCGAATTTGTTAAATCCGAAGTTAGTATTGAAATATTTTATGACACATTACAGCAGTGCACGCATACATTCTTTTAAATACTCCTATCGAAAATCCCTATTCAAATAAATTATATCAACTCAAATGAATTCATTTCATGAGACACATGACGACGGGCTCGATCCAAGCAACAAGCTACAAACAGGATTGCTACCTAATCCTGGCTCTTCCCAAATAACACCTTACACTGATTTCAAACCTTTCCTTGAGAAAAGAAGGTGGTTCATTCTTATCGGCTATGCCGGATTCAGGTACCCTTGCCTCTCAACTTTTCTTCATGGTCACTTACATCTCTGAAGCTTAACCAGTGCCATTATATGGATTGTATTCGCTCCAATCCTGCAGACAGCAAGCGACTATTTCCATCAATCTGATAATGCAGTATTACAACTGGGAGATTGCTATTTCTACGTTATCGTTCTTACTATTCTACCTGTAAAGTTTTTCATATCAAATTGTCTTCTAAAAGCTTATATCAGGTGATGGCAACAGGGAGCGACCATTTTGCTTTCCATTTGCTATTAGCAACAGCATGCAATTCGTTGGCGGGATGGATGCGAGTTATAGGAGGACCCAACTATTGGCTTGCACTTACCGGTTCTATATTAGGAGGATTTTGCTCAAGCGGATTGTTCGTTTGCTTACCGCGTATTCGAAAATTTCATTTGATAGCCTCACTAATGGCGATTTCTATTTGTAGTGGTTGCTGAAAGATGGTTTGCCGAAAGCGAGCGTGGATGGGCAATCGTCATTGGAAACTTATCAAATTATATCGGCTGGGCTATCGGGTATATTTACTCGCCATTATATATGGCCAGTCAGCCGGATCTTGGGGTATATTGAAACACTGCTTCGTAATATTAATGTAATAAGTCTGGATTCAGGAAGCTGTTCTTACAACAAGCTATTATTGTTTCCATCCCGACAATTATCCTTATACTTAGCGTCAGAAATCGACCAAAAATGCCACCCAGCCATTCTGAAGTAAAATATGAAGAAATAATCGGGAAAGTTAATTTTTTTTGCTCCTTAGCATATCAAAAGAGTTGGCAAGAAATACAACACGAAAGAAACTATAATCGCGCTATGGAAGAATAAACCTTATTTCTTTTCAGTTATAACCTTTGGAACAAGTAATAACTACCAGCCAGTTCCAGTTTCAATATTATTAAATTGCTTAGCATTTGGTGCTGCGTTAAGTGTGTCAACAGTCACTGCTTATATCCTCAAGCCTCTCGACCTCGACAGCGTAAGTGTTGAAGTACGGTTTTAGATTTTGAAATTTTTCAACCTAGTATCACTACGGATACATAGGCATGAGTTATCTGGGACTCGGATGTTTGGGAGCAATCGTTGCCACCATCATACTGGAAATTAATAAGAAATTGAAATATGATAGCCTTATTAAAGGACTCATTGCTTTCGGGTTCATCGGCCTAGTATTAATTTTCACTCTCGTATGTCCTCTAATTCTCTGACTGACAGGTATTAATGGCTATTTTGGGAAAAAGCATTCCATTCTGGGGATTGCTCATCGTCAACGGCTTTGCAGGTATAATAACTTCATGTTAATTGAGTGCCCTAAAGGTGTAAAATTTGCAAGGCATTGGATTCATTTCATACGCGCCTTTCGCGATCGAGTCGCTCCTTGAAACAAGTTTCCCTATTCCAGAAACTTTCTCAATAGGAGCAATGTATCTCATATCTCAGCTCACAGCTGCATTTTTCTCATTTATCACGACAGTTAGCTGTAATAACAATTCTCACGGAGAGTGATTAAAATTGCTATTTTCTCTAGGGGTTGGACATGAGGGATATTGGGTGTTGGCAGGGCTGTATTTGCCATTCGTGATCTATGTGCTATTTTTCTTCAAGACACGCTACAGAGGAAGAAATAAAGACAGTTTCATTGCTATAAATTCGATGAAAAGTGCTTCATCCAACGCAGTTGATGCCGCTGAAAGACCAGGAGAATGGAGTGATAAGAAAACACAAGAAGTTGTGGAAGCTTAAGATAGTAATAAAACTTATCGAAACGCTAACAGAGCGACAATAAATAGAGTGTATCTAATTGTATACTTTTATCGTCTCACTTTGTAGTTCAGCTCTATTTTCAAAGTCATAGGTGATTGACCTATCCGAATATGTGTGTTTCGAAATAAAAATCTCATCTACATCGTGTTTAATGAATAAATTGTGAATAGATTAGCTGAAAAATCTTCGTAATTGAAAACGTTTTACTGCCCCATAATTCTATCGGGAGGTTTTTTTTTTTGAATAGCAAAGGTGCCCTTTTTCTCAATTCAAGCATGAAAGAACTCCCATATCTTTTTCTACAGAATCTTCTTTTGAATACTATCACCTTGGTTATACTTCAAATAGAGGGTTATACTATTCACATTCAAATTATTGAGGTATTTTGTATTTATTTACTTAATTGTACTATGACAGGAAGCAATACTATATTATTGTAAAACATTTTCTATTGATTACATTTTGCATTTTTTGAAAATAGTTTCAATGAGTAATAACTACAAGCCATTTAAATGGCAATTCGATTCCAACTGTTATCAAATTAAGATGACATAATGATTAGCTTACAAAACTACGAATTAATTCGGTATTGTATTTCAAACTGATAAAACAGAATGAGGAGTAATCTTGCTTACCTAAAAAGTGAGTCTTGAAATTATTTATCTGTCAGGTATTTACGCTATACCTATCCATTCTTAATTCGCTTTGAATCGTTATCCAGTTCTAGCTAAACAATTTACTCATTAAACCAACACTTTTATATACCACTACACAAATTGAAGTTACTCAATGTTTTAGATGACTGATTTTTATTCTTATCATTGACGCTACCTTTACAAGAAAAATTCGAAATCCAATAAATAATAATAATCCCATTACCATTCATACAAGGAGGTTATGAACCAATACCTTTGACTACACCACAGCATACCAAACCACTCATATATTTTGAATTATTAAAAAAATTTATTTCACCCTTTTCAATTTTGAATTGAAATATTTATTAATTATAATTTTCAAATTCAATAACCGATGTCAAATCTAATAATCCGCCCGTTGTACAACGATCAAACCAAACAAAATATGAAAATCATATTATGACATGTCGTAATAAAACATACAAAGGCTCTTTATATATCTATATCTTACAAAGCTTTTCTTCTTATTAACTTGACTCCTTATTTGCATTCATTTTCTTAAGATTAAATTACACGACATGATATTTCAAGCGAATGTGACTTCCTTTTATTTCCCAGATGCAAATTGTGTTCGATGAGTTTGATTGTCAAATTTACATAATCTCGTTCTTCCGTTTTAGACTTGTGAAGCTAATAAACTTCATGGATGCACTGATTCATGAAAACTTTTTAATAAAATAAATTAGCAAACATTTCACCAAAAATTATGTTAAGGATTACTTTTGTAGTTCTTCTCCTTCTAGCCTTTGCCTCTCCAGGCTCAGCAACTCAACCTCAGATTGATGAAGATATCTTCTTCGGACCTTATGAGTACTATGATTTTACACGTGAATCAATCAAAAATCATGCGAGACTGAACATGGATAAAATTTTCTCAGGTTTCAACCTGAGTTTCAGTTACTCAACGAACGATTCCCAGACTTTCATCCCTATTGAGAAAAGCTTGCTTAACCTGACCCTTGCTTTGCCACCAGAGGATTTTGCTACTGCCCAAGCGCTTGGCAATTACAACTTTGATCCCCAGGATGACATTGGAATCCTCTACCCAACCAGAATGAAGCTGCTTCAAATTAACGAGGATGGAACTTTGAATCCAACAAAAGATCAGTCGTTTGGTGAACATATTATCTGCAGAGACTTCATTTATCCGATATCTTACGTAATTATCCTTAGTTGCGCCAACCAGAGCACAAACGAGCTGTTGCTGGGATATTACGACATCAATAATAGCAAGATCTCATACTTTTCCGCTCCAAACACCAAGGGCACGGACCTTACAAATGTGAATCTAGATGAGTTTATCGAAAATAAGCCCTCAAAATATTTCTGGAGATACTACACGACGACTGCTTGGGTGATAGAGAAATGGGAAATTGTCGATTCCGAAGTGAGGTTAGTTCAAAGCCTACAATCTAGCCAACTTGACCCATCTTGGGGGCTGACTGAGCTGAGTGAACTTCAAGGGTACAGCAAGAACGTCTTTATATTATCCAATACAACAAACGCCATACTTATGGTTCGCGTTGGCGCAAACAGCACTCTGGACGTCCTGAGTTCGCATGCCTTCGGCGTCAATACCAATGTTACCAAAATTACGATACATCAACATCAAGAGCACATGCGTCTGGTTGTCCAATGCAACAAGACGTTCCTTCAAACTTTCGATATCGATTTCTACATTTTCGAAGGAGTTTCTAATGTATTTAGCACCGGACTCTCTGATGAAATCGTCGACTATGAGGTGCTCACGAACCACAACATTGCTATTTACTCTCAAAATGCCTCTATGGGCAAAGCCTTTACCAGCATTGCGAATTTCTATACAAAATCTAACGGCAACGTGATCTTCAAAGAATCTGAGCTGATTCCTTCACAAGGGGCATATGTAATCGCTTCGAAGTTTTCTAACAAACAATCATTGAAATTCTATGTGGTTAAGAGAGATAGTCTCGACATAATGGAATATACGAGACCGATGCTCAATCTCACTCAAATAGGAATAAAATCAATGCTGAATCTCTTTGTTGTTACGGTAACTTCAACGTACTTGGACCAGAACATCTCAAAGAATTACAGCCTCCCAGTCTTCTACTATAACGAATCGTATTTCAATGTGGACACTACAAACGCGATCTCAAACGATAGCTTTATTCCAATGATCTATCCAACCCCAAAAAGAGTATTTCTTGATGACCTTGGGTTAAAGGCTCCATTCCCTCAGATCGTCTCTGTTAACATGTCGAACACGACCCTCAACGACTATTCACTTATTGAATCCTTTGAGTTGCTCCCCACACCAGACGGAATTGTTGTAAAGGACCCAACGAACGCCTATTGGGTGTTCCATATGAAAGCTGACGCGAATATTTTCAGGTGTGAGTCATTGCCCAAAGACTGCGAATATAAAGGGAAAGTCCGGTGGCCAATGGAACACAAACACGTGAAGATTTTAACGGAAGCCTATCCGATTATGGTAGTATCATACTTTGGCGCCAGTATCTTGGAGTTATCGACATTTGCGATAGCTTTGGTTGATACAACTTCGAATTTTAGCATCACTGAGGTGCCTCTGGAACGTAAACCAGGTAATGAAAATTACTGCCAAGCTATGAAGATTAGAAAAAGCGGTTCTGATAACCATTTGCTGTGTTTCAGTATCAACAACAGCACATTTGAAGCCTCTCTCGCGGTCTTTTACCTCAATGATCTTCTGGGAGGAAACAGCACTTCAATGAGAAAAGCGTCTCTCCCCTTAACGAACTTAGATGGGATGTACAATCGAGAGGCATTTGGTGTCCAGATGGAGGTTTATCAAAATATCCTCTTCATCTTTTTTGAAAAGAATTTCACTCTCGTCAGCTACAATCTTACGGAATTGAACTTTTCTGATCCAAAACCCGAGCAAATCAAATTCGTCGAGAAAACCGACGTTTTTTCATACATCAGAGAAAAATCTAAAGAGACATACCTATTTATGAACGTGCGAAATAGCGTTCTTATCATAGCTGCCCCCGTGCTTGGTATTTTCGAAGAATGGCTCGTTGATACTAGGAGTCAAGCTGGTTCTATGATGAGACTCTATGCGCAGACAGTGACCTACGGAGAACGTCTAGATTATGAAACACTCTCTGAGACGAAAGTTGTTCAGCCAGTGGCCTATTCCCCTGACAATAATTTGCTATACATGATGGTTTCACACAGCTACGACAATAAACTCTACATATATAACCTCAAGTACCTAGGAAACAACTATCCTTATCCAGCCAGACTCCCAAGAGGTTTTTTCTCCTCGATCGCGCTCACGAACCAACTGTTCGGGGTTTCAGCCGTCTCAAAGGACAAGTATTCTGATTACTTGATTCAATGGAGCGAGAAGAATATGATATATGAATACTTCAGCCAACCGCATTGCTTGTTTGGGTTTTCCAATGAATACAGGCAGAGAAGGCAAATCAGGGAGATCCCAGTTCAAATGGAGGTTTCATCGATTTTTGACAATGCAACTGTGGCATTTAACCTCTCGGTATTTAAATTAGAAAATCCTATCGTGTCTCTCTGTCCTGAGGGAGAAGTTTGTAACAATATAACTCTGGAAGACAGCGTTAGTTGGGATATCAAAGCCGATGAGTATTTCACTGGAGACGTCTTGGACATAACAATTGCCTCCGAAAAACCAAATGAAACATATCACCATTGTATCAGCTTCGAAGGCCGCATAAGAGACAGTCAGTCCTCGAAGATGCTGGGCAATGTCGCTCGAGATATGAAAATACTAGCATCTCATATCGGGCCTACTCAAGCCTTTCTCCTAACGACAACCACGCTATTAATTTCTCCAACTAGAGAGATTTATAAAAATCCCAACTTCACTGTCACAGCCATTAACTTCAATGAATCTATCACGGAGGACATAAGTCACTTTAGCGCAAATGAACTAAAAGGTTGGATACAATTCTACGATAAGAGTGCGAAACGCGTTTATGCATACCAAGCGGTCAGTCAAAAGCTCTCTGGGAAAGTTTCGACATATTATAATGAACAGAGATTTCATCAAGTCAATTTCCTCAATAGCACGCACTTGGTGCTTGTAATGCAATGCAATCAAACTTTATGCGACAAAGAGACTTTCATTACTGTTTGGGAGTTAAAACGAGACATCAAGACATCTTTTCTTCAATTTGCGAATATATCAGCAGCGCTTGGTGTCGAGATCACCAGCCAAACAGAAATCATTGCTAGCTTATACCAAAAGAGAGAAAATACAGAGAAAGATATAACGGCGCCGTTTTTGCTCCTTGCTTTGACTAATCGAGTCAAAAGACACTATTTATTTGCTATGTGCTCTTTCATAGCCCAAGAGCCTGGAGTCAGCTGCACAAAGTTTGATTTACTCAATCTCATCACAGACTATAATATTAGCCGCTATGGCGTGGAATGGTCTACCGTGCAGGTCATGGACATTGAATCTACCAATGTAACCCATTATAATTGGAGAGTATTGCTTGGAAATCGCTACCATAACTCCTATGCTTTAAATCTGGCAATTAGTAAGAAAGATTACAGTATTCAGCTTAACATCACTTATGGCCTCAATAATTATATTCCTTACGCGGAGAACACGAAGATAATCACAACCCAGTGGTACATTGCTGTGGAACGACACGGACTCCAACCATACAATAACCTCACGAAGACAAGTCCTTATGTGTTATATTATGAACGTGAAAATGGAAATATGTTCTCTGTTGGTGGCAATTATAGTCTCAAGAATGCAATAGCGGTTAGAACGCTCTCAGAGAATGAAATAACAGATTTAGACCCATATGAAGATGAGATCGTGCATTTTCCTATCAACTTCACGAATGGCTATACTATAGCAACGCAATATTTTGCTGATTCCTCATGCATTGAATTCCAAAGTGTCAAAGATTTGAAATCTCATAATCTTAGTGTGTTTGCTCAAAATTTCGGAAGTTTCAACGCGGTTAGAATAGGAATAAGTGTCGTCCAGAAAAACAATACCAAGCCGCGTCCAAAGCTCCCAATGCTCATCGCTTTCGGGTTGCTGGTGTTCGCGGGAGTTGCTGCTATTTTTTACATGATTCATAGAAAGAAGGTTGCAGAACGAAAGAGAAAAGAACTCGAGGAAGAGGATAATGAAGAAGCTGATGCAGAGCAACAGGTCGAACATGTTGAATGTGATGCCCCAACATTGACAACTCCGCTTATTACTCACCTCCAGTCGGTAAAAAGATCAGTAACGCAGCTTTAAGTCATTCTCTCGCTAGCAAGGCTTTGCTTACTTTTGTTTTGTTTTTTTTTTCTTTAAAAGAAGAACACATTGTTTATCCTGAGACCTTTATTAGTGGTTTACTGCGGTTCTTATCTATAATTCCGAGATGTAAAACCTTTCGTTAATAAAGGCTTATTCCCATTTATTATTTTCATTTCAGCTCAGAGTTCCATCTCAGCTGGTTTAAATCTCAATTTCTTGACACTATTTCGTTGAGATCGGTATTATGGTAATGAGAAGATAATAAAAGCCAAAAATTATTAGTCTATCAGTTTATGGAAATAGAAATCAGTAATTTCCCTTGTTCTTATCTATTAGTCGTTAAATCTAACTGACAGTGTTATTTTGTTATAAATTGAATCAATATCAGCCTATATTCGAACGGACAATGTTGATTTCCTCATAAAAAATTGCGCATGATGAATGATGTGAAAAATTCTCACTCACTGCCTGTTCGCATTTCTGCTTTCCATCCTTGCGTTGAACCTATTCTTCACTTTTTCTGTCATCAGCGGATTCTCCTCAATATTAACGTAGTATAAGTTAGTGAACCGACCCAAAACAGAAGTAAGCATTTCAATTGATTTATCAGTCAAGTTATTCGCGGAAACATCCAGTTCCTCAAGTTCATAGTGCTGCCCGACCTCAAGCTTACTTATAATCTCCGTTAAACCTTCATCCGTGATCCAATTCCCTCGGAAATAAAGCTTTCGGATTTTTGGTTCATCACACAGCGAGCGAGAGATTGCGAAAATAGCGTCATCAGTCAAACTAAACTCACTAAAATCAAACGCGCCTTCATTATCCCCCTCAAGAAGTCCATAGTCAAGATCTGTTTGCCTATCCTCCTCCTCTTCGCCTAACAAAACAAACATTTTTTCGTATTCATTGTGACCGTCCAGTTTCGTATCATACAATCTTTGAATTTTTTGAATCGCAAAACTGCCGCTTTGAGTTTCGTCAAGCCTCGACTGATTCAAAGATTTCGGTTTAGTACTTTCTCCGAGATAACTTGACACATTCAGAGGGATCAGGATGTCCAAATTGTTGAAGACCTCAGAAACGTTGAGATCAGGCAGATCGTCCGGATTTAGTTTGTCTACCAAGACTCGCGGCTTAAGTTCATCGATATCGAACACGCAGACTTCGAGCGCGCGTTCGGTGTTATGGAAAACAAACTTGATCTGATCCTCCTTGCATCGGAATAGTATTTCACAATAATGGTATGCCATGGATCCTTTCTTCATGGTGAACGGGATAAGTGAGTACTTTCCTTTGGCTAGACTCACAAATCCATGGACATGGTCCTCAGTTCCTGTGGTTTTGGCGATATGAACCATTCGTTTAAGATCCACGGACTCGACTTTTATTTTATTAGGAATCATTGAAAATACTGCAAAGCCGAAGACCTCATGGTCTCCAGAGGCCGTGCGGCCGTCGCTGCTGACATAGCGATGGCATTGAATAAGTATTTTCGTTTCTTCTTTCTCAAACACTTCGAAGATGTACTGAGGATTCTCAATCCACGCGCTATTTGTTGGAGCTGCACCGCCTTTGCTTGGAGCAAAATCACAATCAAATTTGATTCCTTTCCAGTTATCTGGGTAGTCTTGGATGATGACAAGTTTGTTGAATGACTCAAGGAACTCTCGCATACTGATCACATAGATCCCGTCTTCAGTGCCAACTTGCTTATCTTCCATCGGTGTTGAGTACGCCCAAGGATCAGCGATTGTGACTGTTCGATCCGCTTTCGAGTTCCCATCAACGCCTAAAATGACGTAAATATGTCCCGCTGTGACCGGAAGAGGAACTTTCCCTTTCTGAGCATCATGCCAGCAGCCCATAATTGACCCGTTCTTTTGAAATATTTTCAAAATTTCCCACACCTTAAGCTCATCCCTATCAGAACCAATATCTATGACTTCAGGCATCAGCCCAGTCAAATCGCGCAGATAATCAACTATGGTTCGGTGCTTTTGATTGAATACTTGATATCCACCATGCAATTTAGCGTATGCTTTCTCGATCATTCCAGGCCAGAACTCTTGATTATTAAAGCACCTCGCAGAAATTGGCACATACTCTCCGTTCTCTTTCTGAATCGAAGGCAGTCGATCGTCTATGAGAACAAACAGCGATTGACTCGTATTTTTCATAAAACGGAAAGTATAAAGACACTTCTCGTGAAAACGCTCTAAGGCTGGAGGGAACATTCTCATGAGCGTCTTCGGGCAACTCACAGCCAAGACCATGGCGTTTAAGAATGGCAGATTGCCAAACTCTCCTTGTATAAGGGTACGAAGCCAGAATTTTTCTTCGACATTGCCACAAATGAAATAAGCCGTATCTTCTTCGCAGATCCCAAAGAAGTCCATCCAAATGATTGTGCCCAACTTCTCAGGGCCAAAATTAAGTATTTTCGTTCCTTCTGGATCCTCGGCTGTAGGGTTAAATTCTGGATCATCCCACATAAATTCTACTGGAACTGGCTGTTTATCCGCGTCTTTTCTGATGCTAGTTTCCGCTTTTTTGGGCTTTGGCTGCTCTTCTTCATCATCGAAGCCCTCATCCAGATATTCATCATCTGCTTGGTCTTTAGGTTGAGTTTTTGTTGCTTGTTTTGAAGAAGAAGTTGGGTTGGCATCGCCTTGATCGTCCTGAGCTTCCTCGATGAGTTTCTCGATCTCCAGCTCGCAGTTTTTGACATCGGATGTAACAATTACGGTCTTACGCATCTTTTTGAAGTTTTTGAGTTCTTTGGAATTAATTGGCTGCGTTCTTTCATTTTTGGCTTCTACATTTTGAAGAAATCTCGACGCTGAATCTTGTTCTTTGGGATTTGATTGCGCTTCTTTTCTGGCTGCGATGTTTTTGTTGGTCTCCCGAACAAAACTATTGGCATTTTCGAGTCGCTTAGACATCTCTTGCAGTCTTCTGTCGAGTGCTGGATTGCCCGTTCTTGAAGCTGTTGATTTTTTGAGGTCTTCCATAGTGAATCCTTATGTAACTTAACAAATTCAAAAAAATGTTTAGTTTCGATTATTAATTAACTATCTTTTTTATTGACAGTTGATAAACTTATAGAAGGAACCTTGAAATTCTTAGCTTATGCTTGTTGGGTGTTTTGTTTTGGTAATTGTTATTATTAACAGAAGGCGTATTCACACAAAAATTTAATGCTTTTCACTATTCAAGAAGCCATTTTGTTGCGACTCATTAAAAAAGTCAATCAAATCTACATATGTAGAATATGTTTCTCTACCAATTCGATATTTATACCGGTATCTATTTGAATTATAGACAAAGTATTTATAGTGAGAGATAGCTGAGTGGAAAGTTGTTGAGGATACTATGAAAAGAGCCTGCTTCCTTAGTGAATTAAATTTAGATTGGATTTTTTCGAAAAGATAATTTTTCTAATTATGACTGACTGACTAAAATTTTGATTAATTATTCCAAGTAGCAACTACACTAATAGAGGAAAAAGGATACCATTGCAACCTTTGTAAAACAATGAAGAACCTATTCGAATATTTTTTTCTTATCAAGTGAGTCAGATAAATTTCCATGTCTTTATGAGAATCTACTTTTCAAGAGATGCAATTCGCTCCTGTCAGTGTCAATCAGTCATTTTCATTCGAGAAAATTAAATTTAATGAACATAAACGGTTTAGGGTGTTTCTAATTCGTTATCAGGACTAATAAATTTGTCGCTTAATTACCAGCATCACCCACTGAATTTGGCTGGATAGACAGTATTTACTTCCGAAAAGATTTCCGAAAACTAATAATCCAAAAAGAAAAATTCTACCTAACACATGGCAACCGTCCAGAAACGACCTCTTAACGTAGGAATTCCTGGGAACCATCAAACGAAGAGCAGCCACTACTTACCTTCTGGAAGAGTGTCCCCGACCAATAGATCCGTTACACAAAATTCAAGTATCACACAACTCAGCAACGACAGCTTAAACTCAACGAAAAATTCAATTCACACCTCAACGAGCCGGAACAACATCACCAATCCAGCAAACCGTCCCAACTCAGCTGCCTCAGGCTTATTTACCACTCACAAGATCGCACGTGGAAACAAAACTCCTTCCAAGACGAAGATTGGACTAAGTAATCAACTTGCCCCGAACATGTCGCCCTCACCGATCAAAAATCCGATTTCAAGAGAGGGGCTTAAAATGAAGGGGATGTGGGAGCAGTACTCGGAACGCTGGTTTGATATTCAGTGTAAAAACCTTGTGCCTTTATTTATGGAGATACCTCTCCCCAAGAAAAAATTGACCCTTGAAAATCTTGACACTAAGCAAGATAAAGAAACTGGGTCAACCCAGACGAAAGAGTTCCGGCATACTTACAAATGCAGTTATTGGAAGTATAAAGAAATGTACAACGACAAGCTGGAGACTTGTGAAGGGTGTAAAGCAAAAAAAAAGAAAACGATCCATTTGGAGTGCTCTCATTTTGTTTGTAGAGAGTGTTTATGCTCCCACATCAAAAAGCAGGTTGAGATGGAGAAAATTCCAGTGATGTGTCTAAAGAAAGGCTGCAATCACGCTCTGGACAAGTTGGAGATCAATAAGTACGCACCTAACACGGAGATAGTCAAAAAATACTATGATCTCTCTGTTACGAAGTACGTAGAGAAACACCCTAATCAACTGGTTCAGTGCTATACTCCTGGCTGCGGGTACGTCGTTGACCTTTCAAAAATGAAACAGAAGGAAATTTTGCATTGCTCTCGCTGCAAAACGAGCTATTGCTTGAGATGCCATAAACCTATGCATGCTGGCATGAACTGCGAAGATAACTAATCAATGGACTAGCATTACCATAATATTTTAAAAATAGCCTGGAAGTTTTTTGAGATGAGGCTGGATTTAAGTTTAGGTCTTAAAGAGATATACTTTTAGAGAATTATAGATATTGAACATTGTTTTTTTGGTCTTTTTTTATAATTAGTACTAGTAATAAGGAATACTTAATATTGCATATTGGATTATATAATGAAGAACAACACAATTATTACAAATCAAAACGAACTTAATACTCATTAACCCAGATTTGGCTTAATTTTTATTGTTGTCTGGAATCAAATTCGAGCGAGAAATAACATATTGTGAAGAAGAGTAAGGCTGACCTTTAAAGATTTTCTACCAATATCAGCAGTTAGCTCTCTAATATTATAAAACCCTACAAACTGAAATTCAATGAGTTTCGTTTATGACACTGAATTTCTCAATAAACTATAGTAATACAAAAATTAGTTCTTGTCTCCTACGAAAAGACAAAAAAATTGGAATCACTCGGCTAGATAGGGTGATTCGAAGCAATAATAACGCAAAGAAAAATGTGATTCCTGAATCAAGGTAATTCTTTTTCAAAGATGAAAATATATCGCAAAAATTCATAGTGTTAAATCAAAATAAAAAACTGCGCATTTATGCTACCAGATATTCGCAAGCATTTCATTACGGCTTATAGCAAGGACGATAAGCTGCTGTTCAGAGGCAATGATTTAGGAGAGCAAAGCTTTAAAAACGCTCTCGAAGCGAATCTTGGTTCGCTTGTGACATGTGAATATTATGTACTAAAACGAGTCGCGGCTGACGCGAAATTGAAGATAATGAGTTTCGAAGTGACTGAACTAGTTGGGGTTTGTGATCGTCGAGGAGCTTTGGGAGTTGAAGGTGTGCCTGCAAGGTTTACAGAAGTAAATGGGACAATCGAAATCGAAACCGACGCGACGGAGGAACAGTTGAAAGAATTACAAGAGAAAGTGGCGGTGATGTGCCCTGTACATGATCTTTATAGAGCTGCAGGAGTCAAATTCAACGTGGAATGGATTAAGAAATAATCACATACATAGTGAGTGAGGTTGAAAGTTTTTTCATTTTGCTCATTCTTCAACTCGTTTAAGATACTCTAAGCTATTCTTAGACAATATATGCTTATCGTAGAAAACCAAATATTTCATGAAATAGAGTCTAATTTATGTATTTTACAAACAGCTTCTCTTTGGTCTCTCTTCTCAATAGGGGGGAAAAAAAATATAGAATCATTTTCTCTCTCTCTAGGAATATGAATGGTATGCAATAGCTAACTATTACATAAGCATTTTGGAAAGAGCTAATCCTTTAATTCTGTTCTCTTACCGGACAAGAGGTTCTTGTTAGCTCCAAATTCTTGCTTCTTGAGCTTTAGAATTGCCAGAACAGCGAATCCTAATTCTGGGTAGAACTCATCCATAGTACCCTATCAGTGATCAAAAAATCTGAATAGTCTTCAGCGGAGAGTCTCTTCACCTAATTTCTACCTTGTTATTAGATATCAGGCATTTTTAATTCTGCAATTCTTTATCCGTTCGGATAAATTCAAAATATTGACTTGTTAACTCTCAAATTAAATTTCGAAGCCTAGATTCAGTATGTCCACTCATGTCTTTTATCCCAGTGAAAAAACCATCAGAACCAAAACAACTGCCTACATCAAACCCGACTATCTTGTCGCATTAGAGGATTACCAAGTATGGGTATGCTTCAGTGATGGATCATGGGTGCTATTTGACGGAATTCAAAGCAATAGCATTAAAGAAGGAAAATTTCTTTGGGAAACCTCACAATTAAACGACCCAATCCAATCGCCTAGAGCTCTCAATAAAAAACAAGTCATCTACGCGAATTGCTCCAACTTACGTCTCGAAGTCCTCAATGTCGCTGAAGGCTACCTCGATACAACTTGGACTGGAGAAACTCCCTCCTTGGAAGCTCTGCCATCTCAATTTCGCTCAGACATGTCTAAACTCTCGGAGGCTTTTAATGATCTTAAGATCGAAGTTTTAAGAAACAGCCAACTCATTGGTGTTTTTGAAAGGAAAGAGGTGAATGAATCCTCAACGGATTACATCCTCAGCGTCTACGAGAAAGGCACCAAGCAAAAAAAAGCTCAAGTAGTTCACCAATCACAGCAGAAGCAATATTCCATCGGCAAAGGAAACGATGACAACCTATTTATTTTTGTTCCTCCTTACCACGAAGCGTCCTTCTCATTCCTGTTGTTTGACGTCAAAAAACCCAGTGAAGGTCTGAAAGCGATTAATATCTCGATGAACATCAAGACGACACTGGTAGCTTGGTTCCCTTGGGTGGACCAAACAATATCGTTCTATGGAAACGCTGACTCGTCCGGAGTTAATGAGCAATACGTTTATGACCCGAACAAAGAAAACCAACTTAAAGTTGTCCCAATGAAATATTATAATGATGGAATCGATAGTTTGCTTACAGATGTTGTTGACGTGGATATTAAAGGGCAAAGAGTGATTCTGACGGAGTTTGCGGAGGATAGCAATGTGGTTCTCTTCGATTTCCGAACTAGTCAGGCTTTCATTAAGAGACAGGACGAATAAAGCCTCTATAGCATGTCATTAGATAAGAAATTCGTGGGTGAGTATGATGGTGTCCTTGCAGGAGATGAAGACGCGCAAAAAACGCAGAATACTAAAATCAATATGCTAAGAATTGTGCATAAAACTGTGCTTACGCTTTTCATTATGAAATATGCGAAGAGCAGGTCTGGCGTCACTTATTTGGGACTGTATAAAGACCCTTACATTGCAAAGCATATCTCAGAAATGTTTTTCTAAAAATCACATTATGAGATTTCATCTTTTATTAAATTATCTAAAGAGGCTCAAGACACGTTGCTGCTAGCAGAATTTGTTGATTGTGCCTAATATTTTTATATTTTTGACCCTTAATCTGTGGAGATTTCTATAAAATTGATTAATATGATGGATTTAGTTGAATAGCAATAAACGAAAACATAAATAAGAAACTGAGACTTAATCTCAAATCTACACATTCTTGAGTCATTCTATTTTTTAATACTTTAAGCATCTACTTTGGTAACTAACTCTTAGAGCATCATCTTCTTTTGCATCTTCTCAATATAGGTTCCATCGTGTTTAGCCTTTTTAATTGCTTGCTCCTGCCAAAATAAATCATTTCAGAATAAAATCATATCAGGAACATGTACTTGAACTTGCTTCACTGTTTCAATCCATTCCTTAGCTTCAGTGTCAGAGGCAGCAGATAACAGAAACTCTGTGGCGCTATCTTTGTATACGATCTTGAAGCAGTGCTCTCTTTCTGCATACTATATATATAGATTACAGAGATGTAAGTGTTTGATCATGCTGATTTGTAATTTCATACCTTAATTTCAAAAATTTTGGCTCCCAATATCGGAATGAATCCTGAAGGTTTCTTTTGCTGATGAAGTCATTGAGTTAAATAGGAATCAAAACTAGAGATCATACGCCAGGGCCAGTAAAATACATTATTCCAATGTCAATCATGACAAAGAAAAACTGTTTCCAAGTGAAAAACCAAGAATCTGTGTGAAGATACAAAAATCCTAACTAAAACTCGAAGTTAAAGGAATTTCATTGAGAAAACTGCATACCTTGGCAGCATTTCTGTAAGCTTCTTGCATTTCTGGCTGAATGGTCGCTTTATCATATTGATTTAATTTCTTTGTCGCGTTTGATTTCCGATTATGAATAAACAATCTGACCAAATTAGTCTCACATGAGTGATGTCCGTAAAACGAACATATTTACTCTCTTATCTCATAAGTGAGGGTGAATTCTGGGATATTCTTCCTTCGGAAAGTTTCCATTAAAAATAGTACGAGGTTAGCGCGTCTGTACACTTCAAGAAGATAATCGTATCTAAAAGCGAAAAGATTTGGCAAATCGTTCTCAAAGCCAAAAAGAATTACTCGTTTTTCACATGAATTACCAAATGCACGGCACTCATTTCAGGAAGTGTCAGCTTTGAGATTTTTCTAAGCTCGATTCGTCTAATCAGCTCAAATTTCGCTGGTCTGAGGTTATAGAGAGCCGAACCTAAAGAATTAGAGTCGTTTCAAGTGGCCTTTTTACCTGTAACGAAGATAATTCGTTTCTCTTTCTTCTCTGCAGCATTGATCCTGATGACATAGTCACTGTAGCAGATATCCGTCGAGTCACCAAACTGGCTCATCAACCTCACAACTTGAGGATTAGTTCTTAGTGAGAGATAATCCCGAGCAAACATCCTTAACAAAAACAGCGTGTTATTCAACGAAGAAAAATGTCTCTACCCTTCTTGATAAATGACTGAAGTGTCCATCTTCAAAGTTTTGAACATTTTCGAGTCTGGGCGTGGCCCAAACGATTTCGCCATATTGAAAGATTTATTCATACTCCATAAGTATGCATTTTCTATTATTTTCTTGTTTCTCGTCTCTTTGTCTTCTATCAATTACATGAGTGTGTGATTCCAAGTAAAAGAGGTATAGGGATACTTGGTTTAGTTTCGACATTCTGAGAAGTAGCCATTGTTTTAGAAAGCACTTCCTTTCGAGAAGGTCTCGATAATGTGGTTGTAGAGCTTCTGCCAACTCGATCTTCAACCCGGAATGATGCAGAATGAGGTAGGACTGGATCAAGGATTTTTGCTTCAATGTTCATCTCGAACTCGTTATCAATTTGTGTATGTTTCAAACATGTAGCATCTAGCACGTGTGTGACTTCAACCGCCCATTCACCTTCTTTGTCTTTGTCGCTATCAATTTTCTCAGGATATTGCAAGTTATCTTCATTTTTCTCGACGGGCAAATCGACTTGAGATTTCTCTGGGATAGTTTCAGTTTTGAAAGCGTTGTCGTCCAAAAAGTTAGAGGTAGTTGGCTTTTTTGAATCATCGAGGAGATCAACCTGGATGTTCGGATTTCCTTCATTAATTGGTGCTAATCAAGGGAAGGAGGAGTGTAACGAATCAATGAATTTTGATTATTACGAGACTGGTCATTATTGCCGATAGGAGTTTCTTTCAAGAGTGTCGTGTCATGCGTATTTAAGAAACCGATTTCTCTATCAAGAGTCGGGCGATGCTTAGGTGTTATTATCATTGATCGAGATATATCAACCTGAAATCATTATTGGTTGTTGATTTTTGTTGAAATTCGTGAATTTACGTCATTGGATTGAGGATTTGCTTTTGCCATTTCCAGCTTGAGATTTTGAATAACACCCTCTTTGTATCTATTCTCTTCAATAAGTTCATTGATTCTCGCATTTAGAGCCTAGGTAGCCAATCAGCATCTCTTATTCAAAATTCTGCATCTACATTAGCCTTCAAAATAGCATTCTCAAGTTCGGCTCCTTTGGATTCTTTCTCCCATTTTACGAGTTCAAGCTGCTTCTTTAACTCACGAATCTCGTTTCGCAATTGCGAGTCGTCATTAGTTCCATCAGTTTTTTCATTTTCTGCTTGAATGCTCTGAAAAATTTAATAATTAACCAGCAGTTGACCGCTAAAGATCATTACTTCTCTTTCTTTTTCAGCATCTTCTCTGACATTAATTTGAACTATTTCTTCAAGTTTTTGAATATTTTTGATGACAATTTCTTTCTCTGCGATCGTCTCTTGCAATTGCTGTTCAATCCTTTTATTCGCCTAACGCTATTGAGACCACGGAGTGCTTTAGTATTAGATTACCTGGATATAATTATTGCATTGTGACTCCAAGAGGACAAGTTGCCGATTTTTCTCATCTATCTGCTTAGAAGTGATTTCCAACCTTTGCAATTCCTTTCTTAAGTTTGCATTTTCTTCATCTTCACATCAATGAAGTAAATCTATAAAGCTCCTCGTTGCATGTTTCCTTACTCAAAATATCTGCCGCTTCAAGGATCTTTTCTTGATTTTCATGTTCTCTTTTCACTTCATACTCCAAGGCTTCCATTCTATGACGACAAGAAGTTATAGATTAATGTCAAACAATGAAATAACTTAACCTCGCTTTCTGTAATTCAATTTTACTTTTCAGCATTTCAATCTCATTTTCCATTGACTCCACCCTTTTCTCTGTTTGTTTGAACTTTGTTGTTGAATTGTTAGCGCATTGCACCTTCAAATAAGAGTTTACTTCAACTTTTAGGCCTTGAAGCTGGTCATGAGCTGCAAATAGCGGTTTCTTCACTCCAGGATCCTTTACTACAAAAAATTTGAGATTATTCAGCACAAAATCACTTGTTCGAAGTGTTACTGTTCAGAGAGATAATCTCTTCGATTCTGGCATTCATGATCTGAATTTTCGCATATATTTGACTAAAATTTGACTCATCCATAACCGATGACCTCCTATCACCACCATATTAATAAGTAAATCATAGAGACCATTCGTTATACCCAAGCGAAGATCGTGACTCGACCTGAGACTCGGTGTCTCCTTCAAGATTCATACCGGTGATAGAGCTATTCATTCCTGAATCTAAATTCATCTGAACATCAATTCCTTCGACATCAATCGACGTGTCATCCAAAGGTCCTCCGCAAGTCAACTGATCATACAGCCTCTACGCATCATCATCATTAGATTTTTCAAAACGCATGCAATTTTACTTTTTCTAACTCAGAGAGAACTTTCGAAAACAGCTTCATTGCGATAGTTTCCGTTGAGATTTCGGCGACTGCTCTGAAGAAGTATAAAATCTCCTCCTTGGAACCAGCAGAGTTGTGGATCTGGCTTAAAACTAAATCAATGCATCAATGAAACAATGGTTTAATTTGATTAGACTGACAGTTCTCGATTTGAGAGATATGGATTGCGCCTGCCCCTTTACGATCGCAAGATTGATAGATCTGTTTGAGCTCTGAAAGCTTGTCGAGGGAAAATTCATTGATGTATTCAGCAGAGATCCTTCGTTCTCTCTTTTCGATGATTTGAAGTAACTTTTCAATTTCTATACGAGGAACATAGCCGTCCTGCATAATATATAATGTGAGTGGATCTCTTGAAGCTAAGTGTTACATTTCCTTCGGACAAATTTTCGAATAATTCGAGTTTTCTGTCGTCTTCAAATTGCAAATCCGGTTCGAGTTCTTGTATAACTACAACGAAGGATTTTCTTAAGCATCCATTCTGAAAGATAGGTCGGTACCTTGCAAGAAAAGCGCATAGTTGAACTTCTCAGTTTTGGAGACGATGTTTGCGCGGATGGCGCTAACTTTTTTCTTGACAGAGTCCATGTATTTGAGTTGAGTCGCTGTTTATGAGTTTATTAGCTCGCGATAAAATTTAATATGCATCTCGAGCCGGTGAGAACAGAGCATAAATATTACGGGCTTAGGTCATTTAGAAGGCATTTGGTTTTGGGGCGGACATTAGATTGACTCATACTCCTATTAAAATGCTTCTAAATCACCATATTTATTCAACCAGAATGGAATAGCAACATAACTGCTTGTGAGAGTGTTATCTCCAATTTTTTTATCATACTGATACCTAGTAAAATAGTCCTTCCTAAGGTGATCTGATAATATTGGCATATAAAAACGACGCTGACCACATTTCGAGTAACATATGCTTAATTTAATTGCTCTTTTTTGAAAATATTTTGCATTTCACTCAATCCAATCGACAATTACGAAAATTTGTGTCAGAAACAAAGATGCAGGACAATAGCTTGAACAAGGATGACACAAAAAAATTTTAAAATATAACTGCATTCTAATATTTCAAAAATGCTTTAAATTTTCTACTAGTCAGTAAAACTAGTACAGTCACAATGATTTGTTCCCAATTCCTTTCGAATTTTTCAAGAAATAAAAAGCAACAATTGAAAAATGAATTCCCATTACCAGCCTCTAGGCCCTAATCCTTACGCCCCTGCCAACCGCATCAGATCTAACAGCTTTTACCAGCCTCACTGCGATGTGAATCCCAACTCAATCCCACCTGGAATCATTAGCCAAAATCCATATCCTCAACATAACACATCATTGATCAACCATCTAATTCTCAAAGTCCATCGCCTCGACTCAGAAGTCAGAGCTCAAAACTGCTTTCTAACCGTTAACTGGTGCATGCTAATCATGACTTTCGGCATCATACTTCTTACAATTCTCGCAGCTGGAACCATCTGGCCAGCATTACCGGGCTCTTTCGACTCAGATGACCTGCTAAATCCAGACACCCTCCATATGTTCTTGATTATTGGGTTGTTGTTGTCCATTTTCGCTAGTTGTATGCATATCATACTCTGCTATATAGGCATCAAAGCTTACAGTCAAAGAGACGTTGACTTGTTTGTGCAATTGAGACTACTATATGTCATTTTCTTGATATTCAGCGTCTTTTGCCTTAACGTGGTCGGCTGCATGGTGTTCACGTACTGCTATTTATCCTCCAAAAAGCTGAAGGACATTTGCGAAGAGCTGGCTCAAGCCCGACACCAGCTCGCTATGTTTGGAATAACTGTTCAAATAAAAGACTAATTCGCATGAATTCCTAATTCTATATAACTGCACGAATAATACTGTCACTATTGCGTGTTCATCTATATAAGGAACAAGAACTTTTAGTTATATCTATTCGCATTGATATATAGTCGAGTTATTATAAACCATGTTAACACTCCAGTGAATTATGCTCATGAATGACGCTTCGAATGATTGCCTCGGAAAGCAAATTGTTAAAACTTATATCGATGGGGTAATCTCAAATTGCTTTTTTCGAAGATCTGAAGTGTGCTGAAGACCATTTGGGATCTTCGAAAAGCAATTAATAATTAAAAATTTTGCCGTACTTTTGTTCGTTGCGCATGAAAACTCAAACCAAGGCTAAAAAAGAAAAGGTCGTAGTTCATTGCGATAATGTTTCTCATAAAAACTCGACAATTACAACTGTTTGCACCATAAAATCGTGCCCGAAACGGTTTCTCTGCGACAGATGTGTAAAAGACACCAGTCACCAAACACATCGAAAATATTTCCAGGCGCTTGATCACTACTTCCATAAAGATAGAACCCGAAAGGTCAGAGCAAGCAACGAAGAGGACCAAATCAAACTAGCTGAAGCTCATTCGATTATCACAAGCAAAAAAGACATGCTGAGGTCGTTTCTTATTCAGATTTCAGATGAATGCGAGGCTTTAGAGCAGAAAATGGATAAAATGCTTGATGATTTATATAGCTTGTTTGACGCGATGAAGAAGGAGATGCACAGCCACATCAAGAAGAAAAGGCGAGATTTCATCAATATGTTTAACCTATTCGAGTTTTTCCTGTCTCGTGATCCTGGTTCGAAGCTTACGCCTGAAATAACTGGCTATGAGCCCATCGAAGCGAAGGATTTAATGGATATTCTGCTTTATCTGGACGATAACCAAATAATTGGAGGTAAAGTCCAGACACCACTTGGAGAATTTTCAACGGATCATACTGTGTTGCAGGCGGAATTGATGAAAATGATACATTTAAACGAGCCGAAATTCGCAGAAGAAACTGAAGATCTCAAGGTGCTTGGAGATCACATTGCTAAAATGATAAAAAAGTGCAATGTAAAAATCGAGCATAAGAAATTCGTTAAGGATATTCATAAAATCAATCTGAAAGAGGAACAAAAAGGACTGAAAATGGAAGAAATTGGACTTTCAGCTGCAAAGAAGGTCAAAAAAGAGGAAGCAGCTATAATTAATATGCTGAGTAAGCCAAAGCCGAATATACCTGGGAAAAGTCATCCTTATAAAGTGGAGCTCCCTCTAAGTAAGCCTGACAAGAGGAAGAAAGCGGTAGATTCAATAGAACTGATCAAGCAGACTAAAAAAATCGAGCAGCTTGGTAGCAAGCTCAGTCATCCAACTCTTGCGAACTTTAACGCCCAGGCGGTGGGATTTTCGCTTCGAAGAGATAATTCGTCGAAAATGGATACTGAGCCCTCAGAGGAAGCTCTGTGTCATGCAGAGGATTTGAAACAGTTTTTAGATTTCCAGTTATGGGGTGCGCTGTATGGGAAACAGCAAATTACAATGCTGAGCTACCATGAATTAGACAAGCTTTTCCTTGGATTTTCTAGCGGGTTAATCGAGTATTGGAATCTGAAATCAAATCTTCTGATTTATCAATTTTTTGGTCACCAAAAACCGATTCGTGGCTTGAAATTGATTCTCAATGAGAAATTTCTCGCGAGCGCCAGCAGCGATAACACGATGAGAATCTGGGAACTAGCTACTGGAACGTGTAATCTAATTTTACAAGGGCATGCTGATGCTGTGCACTGCTTCATTACCGTTGAAAAGGACACTTTGCTGATCAGCGGAAGCGAAGACAAGACAATTAAATTCTGGAATACTGAGACCGGCGAATGTGAAAACACCTTCAAAAACAACGCGGGAAGCGGAATCTACTCTCTCTGTGAGCTCCCAGTCGACATTACCCCGAATCTTCCAAAGGCGGCGAATCTGCCGCACTTAAAACCAGGAGATGGCTTTCTCTTTGCTGCCGCGAGCAAGAACGCGATTAACATATGGGTTCACTTTGTGAAATTTAAAAGAGACCCCGAAATTTTAGCCACGTTTAAAGGTCATGATAGAAATATCAAAAAGGTTATTTACTGGGATCCTTCGACGATTATAAGTTGCTCTGTCGACTCGACGATAAAAGTCTGGGATTTGAATACAGAAGCGTGCAGTCGGACGATTGCCGCTCATGCTACTTTAGTGAATTCGATTGGTATGTATGGGTGCAATCTAGCCATCGTGAGTGTTGGTGCTGATGGCTACATGAGGTTTTGGGATCCTTATACAGGGATGAAGCTTCATGAAGTCCAACAGCATGATTCGATAATGGCTATTGCAACATTAGATGATGGGAAAATAATTACAGGAGGAATGGATAAGGTAGTTAAAGTCTGGTGTAATAGTTCGTCGAGATTTAGTTTGCTGTAAATATATGAATGAAAGTTAAATTCATCGCGTTTCTGCTTGTTAAGGTTCAATCATCGAATCTGTTTATTTTTCAAAGGATTTGACTGAGATTTGGTTTAGGCAAAATAATGAATTGAAGTTATTTTATTTTGTCATTTCCGATCTCTCAATTCAAAAATTCTGATTTATAGCAGATCACTTAGTAGGAGCCTAATAAGTCGATTATCACTAAGAAAAATTAATTCTATAGCACCGGTAGCCCTTTGTAAGCAACTTCCCTGAAAAATGTAGGTATAAGCTTTTTTAAAATGCTACTTTACTTCTTTTACCGAATGAGAATTTCTTATATAATTTTAAAACATATTTCCAACTGCTAGCGCTTCGTATTGAGTGTTGCTGACAACTGCACTCAACGAAGCCAGGTGAAATTTTTCTGCTATTGCTGAGAATATTTTATGATGATAATGAAAAATATTTGCTTTCCTGAAACAACAATTGAACGAAACCTTTACAGAATGAGAGGCTAAAAAGGCTTATTGAGCCTCAATCTTTTCTGCTCTTTTGCGAAAAATTCAATTTTCCATTATATATTATTTGATAGCTTCGGTTTTTCGATTAGTCACTATGATTTATCATGTGCATCAAAGAAGCAGTAAGATCGTCCTTGAAAATTAAGTGAATATATATCATCAATTAGATCAGCTTCAGAATCTCCTAAACTGCTTAGAGGCAGCATACAGCATCACAGATGCTAATCTGGATATATACCCATAACAACCACTTAGATTCTGTGATTCTTGACAGCAACTTCTCTGATAAGATCCTCGTATTCCATCTCTTCTCCCACCACAAGTTTATCAAGGAACGCCTTCTTCACTATCCAAAATGGTGAGAATTGGTCGTAGCAATGATTATTACGCTGGTAATCTTTCTTCTCTTCGGCGACGCAAATAGTTTCAAGTGCCATTCTTCTGGACCAATCCTACGGTAGTTTTACACTGCTCAGCTGGGAAATATTACCACATAAGTAAAAAAGAAAGCGCTTCCAAGCATATATTTTGGCAATTTCCACCAACCTAAACTCAGTTCAGGAAGGGTGATAAAATCGAGCAGTTACCTGAGGAGTAATTCTGGCGAGTGGCTCTCAAAGCTGCCATTCTCAATAAGAAGCCTGTGCAAGCACCCCAGACAAACATGCTGCTCATTTTTATAGGCGACTTTGTATTTTTTTGGTCAAATAAACTAAAGAGAGTTCTAATCAAATAGAGTTTTAACTTCAAAAATATGGTTTTGCTCATATAACAACACGAATTGAACTGAAAGTGGAAAATTTAATTCTCGTCTCACAAAACACAGTTAGTTATTGGCTTTTCACTCATTTCATCTGCTGCGAATCTCCTCATTCCTTGACAAAAAGTAATTCTTGATGATTCGTCATATTTAAGTATTTTTTTGTTCAAGAGTCGATGAATGGCTTCAATTGCCGTCAGCTTTCTGCTCCTCTTTAGATTTGTGGAAACTACAGATGTGTACTTTGGGTTTCAGCCTTCAAAAGTTATAAATTCAATTAACCTATCATAATCTTTCTTAGAAAATTTCTATCAGGCTTCAATAAGTAATTTACTGTATTTACCAAATTAATAACTAAAATTATATTAAGAACAGCCTTAGTTTGAGAGGAGAAGGGTGATAGAATTGGTATTGCTATTTTATTTTTTTAAATATTGCGCCTAAGTTTTTTGTGACAAGGCATAATGATATGCTTTTTGTTTTCCTACAAGACTAAAATGCCAACGAAGATAACATAGTTCCCATTTTCTTTTATCTTTGATCTTCATTTCTCAAAAGGTTCGAGTTTTCACTGAAAAATTTTTATCAGCGAAGGGTTTAGTTATATTAACGTCAGTATACCCTTAAAAATTTGGTAATTGACGCAGGTTTCGAAAGCTTAAAAAGTGGGCAGCTTCTTTATCTTTTCGAACCTTAGAAATAAGATTTTTAGCGAAGTCAGCTGAATTAATTATTATTACAATTAGTTTTCATGCAGCAACACCAAGAAAAAAAACCTAAGCAAATCGTTGTGAGTTCTGCCCTCGCATCGACCATCATTGCCTGCGTCACTAATCCTCTTGACGTAGTCAAGACTCGCCTTCAAAGAAATGCAATGGTAGTCGAAAATCACCTGCATCAAAATTCAACTATTTCTTTTATTTTTCTCTAGGAATGTAAAGATCAATTTTTCCATGAGAGAAGGTTTGGCAGATCTTCCTTCCTCTATGGTCCTGGTATGCTGGATAATATTTATTTTCCTGAGATCGTCCGATTAATTAGAACCTTCGAGAGTCGTGCATTGTGAGTGCATTCCGCACAATTCAACAATAAAAGTTATCGCTTATATTGCAAGAAAAGAAGGACTTCGGACCTTAGCCAATGGACTTAAAAGCTCATTGATAATGAACGCAACATCGCATACAACATTTATGTTTTTGTATGAAAGCGTCAAAAAAGAAATTTCAAAAATAACTACCCATGCAGTCGTCATGCCCTTGACCGCTTCTTTACTTACTCGTGTGGCCGTGACCTCGTTGCTCTTCCCAATGGATCGTTTTAGAACGATGCAACAAAGCGCGACCGGAGAGAGCAAAGTCAGGCTCAGGGACGTACGAGTCAATTATAAAGCTGGCTATGGACCGCTGATTGTGAGAGACATAATCTTCTCGGGAATCTATTGGGTTGGCATTGAAAATATTCGAGTTTTCATTATGAGCAAGATTCTTCGAGATGCAGTAATAACAAGTGCATTTGTGAGTATTGTTAATCGATCTCTTTTAGAAATATCTGGAAAAGGGTCAGAAAATCCTGTTAGCTAATTCTATCAGCGGAGGAATTGCAGGTAAGGTGAAGGAAAATAACTAACTGTGCATTAACTCGTTATAGGTTGTATGGCCGCGCTAATTACTCTGCCGTTCGATGTTGTTAAGACGCGCCTGCAAATCAACGAAAGTTTGAGGTCTATGCCTGGACGGAAAATTTTACTTGATATCTACTTCAATGAAGGTTTCCCGGCTTTATTCACAGGTATATTTATTTGATCTGGAAGCTGATGAAATTAACTCGTTGACCAAAGGCTTGAGACAAAGACTTGTGAAGGTGGGTATCACTTGCTCAGGCGTCCTAGCGCTCTATGAGTATTTCAATCATCTGCTTCAAGTTTCCAATACTCTCGAATAACGAAGAATATGAGAGGGTCTCTGGCACTTTACTGCCGAGGTAGCGTCATTAATAAAATAACTACTTCTACTACTCTTATCAACTTAAACAATACTTAACGCATGCTAATAATGCACGAAATTATAAATATTAATTTTAAGCTAATTGTCCCTTGCTACTTTTTTAATGCTTGCACATGAATTCTATAATTGATTTATTATCTAAGATATATCGATCAATATCAGTCAGATGAATTACACAATGACTAAATTCTCTTTTCCTTTGTTCATATGAAGCATTAACATAATGTAAGAAAAAAAAATTAAAAAGAACTTGCTTTCAAAGCTGATTAAACTTTGAAAGAAATAGGGCTATTCTCATATTTGTTATAGATTTACTGATTTTCCATAAAATAAACATACTAATCGAATTGAAGACATTTCAATGAAATTATTTTTTTGAATACATGAAAAGACCTCGTTTTTGTTCAATTGTACCTAACCTCACATTTTTGCGGACAATAGTCGTTTGAGCGTTTGGATTATCGATATTGCTGATCGATATTTGAGATCCGAGTTTGTTATCTGTTCTCCTTGCCTGAGGAATAATTATACTAGGAATGTTAGCATACGACTTCTTTTCCAAAGGAATCGACCGAATCTTGCTAACGTTAGCTGGTGGCAGCAACGAATTGTCGAGTCGAGATGTCTCTTGTGAAGGCTCTTCTTTATAAACAGTCTCTTCTTGATTGGTTTCTTCATGCTTTGGTGAATCATTCTTTGGTTCTTCTCTCCATGATTGTTCTCTTGGAGTCTCTTCTTTCTGAAGATCTTCTCTCCTTGATTCTTCCCCAGGTAATTCTCTTTTCGGTTCTTCCCATTTTGGTGTTTCAATTATTATTTTCGGAAGGTCTCGCTTGGTGTCTGCTCGTTTTGGCTCATTGTCCTTCGTCTGCAATTTCTGTTGTACTTGAGCGGTTTCTTTGCCTTCTTCTTTATTTTCAGGTGAGATATCTTTGCTACGAGAGGTTCCCAGCGTTGATAAAGGAATAATTTTGCTTAAAGGAGGGAGTTTCTCTCGTAAGCTGGGGTCTGGCTCTTTCTTTATAGAAGGCACATCCCACATGTTCATCAGCTGCGCGTCTTGAGGAATAATAATCTTTGGCTTTATTTTAGGAGCTGCAGGCCGTTCCTCTTGAGGCTGGTGTCGAGCAACTTGTTGCTTTTGAGGTTGGTGCTGCTCTTCTTCGGTTGGTTGTTCTGCCTTAGCAGCTTTTTTCTTTTTCTTCTTGCCTTTCTTTTTAGGTTTTCGTGATTTGATATTAAATAATGTTGGCTTCTCTTCTTCTTCGGGCTCCTTTGTCTCGGCTTCCTCGACCTGCTGTTCTTCTTCCTCGACTTTGGGCTCAGCAAAATCTTCTTGCTGCTGGAGCGCATCATTGTTTCCATTCTCATCTGGCTGTTGCTCTTGGTTCCAGTCTCTCGTGGCTGCTTCATTTTCGACTTCAGGATTCTCGTTCTCATTATGGTCCTGCGCCTCTTCAGCTTCCTCGGTTTCGTTATAGGCTGGTTGGTAAACCTCTTCTTGATTCCTCCTAGGAATCGTAGCAGATTGGGTCTCTTTCGACAGGTTCCCTCTGACATTCGGAACGATAGTAGGTTTCTTTCGAAACATATCTCGAGCACTTTGTAACTGCTGCGTCCTATCGAAATTCGAACTCCTGCTTTGACTCATGGCTGAGATATTCTCCTGCGGCTCGTTGTGATACGGGATCCGGTTCAAATTGATCAGCGGCGATCTGGGTGACATATATTCATTTCTTCGCTTGAACTCAAACAAGCCTCCATGAGACCTCGCAGTGTCAAATTGAGGCCTGATGAATGTCTGACCTTGAGGCTCTTCTTCATAATGATTCTCTTGAGCTTGCTGCTCTTCCTGGTCGTTTTCTTCTTCCACGTTATCGTCGTGCATCGAAGGCTCAACTTCCTCATAATGCCTTTCCTCTGCTTTTGGTGAACCTTCCGCAGATTCTTCTTCATGAATTTCCTCAGTCGCGTCGTAATAATTACGACTGCTGTATAAATCACGAGGTGTATACCTCGAGCTATTCATCGTCCTTCCAAGATACGGAGATTTCAGCTGATAGTCATCCTCTCCTTGGTAATTTGAACGCTGCTGGGAACTGCCACCTCTACCATAATCTCTATCAGATTCTCTACTATCAGCTCTTGAGGATTCTTGTGAATACAGCCAATCGCGGTTGCTCCTAGCACGAGCAGTATCATGTGACGAATTTCTATTTCTTTTCGTGCCATAACTATCGTCCTCGTATGTAGTGCTCCTCTGATTGGCGGATAAGTCTCTGCCATCTAAGACGCTCCTTGTTAGCTGTTGTTTCAAATACTTTCTTTCAAGGTGCGCCCTTCTGTTATTGCGAACGTCCTCAAAATCCTCTCTAACGCTTGTCGCGATGTCCTGTAATGCATCTTGCTGTTTTTCAAGCTGACCGATCATTCTATCCAGCGCATCGTTTTCTTCCTGGTCTTCTTGTTCTTGCTGCTTTCGCTGCTCTTCTCGCATTTTATGAATCATGCGCTGCTGATGGGCGTTGACGGCCATCTGATGACGCATCATATTCGCCATCATCATATTTTGTTGCATCAGGTTTGGACCCATCATATTCGGATTCATCATGTTTGGGTTCATCATTCCTGGATGCATCATGCCTGGCATCATTTTTTGGTTCATCATGTTGGGATTCATCATATTTGGTGGCATCATATTCGGCTGTCTCATATTCATTGGGTTAAAAAAAGGGCTTTGTCGGTTGCCATTGGCCTGGGACTGCATAAATTGCTTATTTTGTTGCATTGGATTTTGAAACGGAGTCAACTGAGGTTGAAATGGAGACTTTTGCATTCCTCCGTAAGGGCCTGGCTGTGATCCAAACATGTTCATTGGTGGAGACATCGATTGAGGACCCATCGGACCCATGGACTGTGAGTGCATGGGGCCCATCGGATTCGGCTTCGCGAATGGAGTGCTCATCATTTGGCCTTGTATTGATGATCTTTGGGAAAGCTGACCGTTCTGAGGACCACCGGCATAAGGTGACCTACTGAGGTTGGGAAACTGTTGGTAAGGACTGTTAGGCTGGCTTCCCATGTTTGGTGGAAATGGATTTCCTCCAGGTCTTGTCATGACAAAACTTCTTTAATTTTTTATGAGTAGTTCGGAAATTGAGTAGATCAGTAATTGGTTTACAAAAAAATGTCAAGTTGACTCATTGTTAAAGTCGTGACCAAGTTTGTGAGGCGGATCTTTTTGCAATCAATCAATTAAAGCAGCTTGCGAGAAGGACTGTGCTTTTTTATGCTACTATTTACAATTACGGTTACAATATTATCTTGACACTTAACACCATTCTCAATAGATCTCTGAGATCAATGGGTGGTGATGGTCTTGAATTTGGCTCTTCGAATTAACAAGAAATTAGAATTTTTTCCGAATCTATGATTATACAAATTGCTGAGAAAACCAACTCAAATTAAATACCAACTTCAAGTTAGGCCAGCTAATTCTATTGTTGGGGACTAAATGTGTGAAACAGAGGACGGCTGGTATTAATTTTCCAAAGCTACATTTCGAATTGATAAATTTTGGTGTAGAGTTTTTTTGCAGTAAATCAGAATATTGAAGAGCTTTTTTGGTTAAATAATTTTAAATATAGTATTTGATATCTTAAAATATTGCTGATAATCAGTTAAACAGCGATTCTTTCTTCCAATTGAAATACCGAAAAAGGAAACAACTCACACATTTTTTGAAGGCTATTTTTATTTTTTGGGCATTTGTTTGAGAAAATCATCTGATATATTCAATCCTTAGTGGACCGCGAGATAGTTCAAATTTCAGAGTTGACTCTCACGCTGAATTTGTTATTCATTTAAGGAAGAAGAAGGAATTTAGTTAATAATATATATGATTTCTTGAAGTGGCAGTGTCAGGCAGTTTGCACTCTCCCTCTTCCCATTCTAGATTCCACCAGGTGTTGCTATGACTTATGACAGATTTTCAAAGGATGGGGCTATGAAAATATTCCATGAAGAAAATGAAACTCACTCAAAATTGGTTACCTATTGGAAATGGCCATAGCAAAACATTATTCCCTAGCACAGTTTTCAAATTTCCAAATTTTCCGAGCTCAGATTTTTTCACTATTTTGCGTTCCCTCAATTCAAGAGTTGTACGTCCGTTCAGCATTGGCCTGAATGCAATATGTTATTTTCGTGTCAGTTTTTGAATAGTTCACCGAATTTGGTAACGCAATAGGGCAAGCACAAAAATCAAGGCAATCACTGTTAAAGTGGAGCTTCCAAGAATAATGAGTGATTTCAGCGATACAATCTAAAGCATTATATTTTGAATGAGATTAGGATGTTAGTAATTGCTCTTTTTTTTTTACCCCAGAGATCGAAATTGTATGCTTTGCGCTCCTCATGAGTGGCATAGCTACGGTCAAGAGAAAGAGAGCTACGTTTTTACGCAAAGTTTCATTCAGTGGTACGAAGGACTATTACCAAGATATAGCACTGCAAGTATGAATAGTTTATGATTCCTGAGGCCAACACAGTTTCTGAAAAATCGGGCATGATGATCCATTCTGAGAACGCAAGTTCCGCATTTGCGACAATGATGGGTCCTCTCTGGCTTGAATTTCTGGCAATGGGTGCAGAAGCGTGCGCCTGTTTTTATCATTGCTGCTCTAACAGCATCTAAAGAAGCAAGGTCTTTCACTTTTTCAACACCATCATCATCTGGAGATGATTTCTTCTTCATTTCTTCAAGAACTTCATCACCTAGATAGAATTTCTGTTTGGAGCTTTTCTGATACTCAGCGAATATTTTGTCAAACTCAGCAGCTTTTATTTTGTCGAACTCCTCTTGTTTCCGAGTATTCCATTCCTTTTTTTTAAAAAAAAAATTGATTTGCACTTCTCTCTAACGTATTTCGAGCATTACCTCGGGAACATTTCCTGGATTGGTAAAAGCAAATTTAAAAGCAGAAATTAGGAACAAGCCAAAGAAAATGTGTCCAACGACAGTAGAGGTAGATTCTTTTTCCTCTGCGCTTTCTGCGGAAGATGTGCCTGCCTGAATGGGGTTGATGTGTTTGATCATTAACTTTGCAATTTTTATTCAGTTACGATTAGGTATGTCAGATAGATGAATAGCATCGCTGCGGATAGTAGAATAGTAGGCAAGTAGGGTTCCTTTCTTATCCTTCTTTTCTCAGGCATCAGAATTAATATTTGATGTTATAAAATTATAAATCCAACTCGTGAGTCTGATGTTAAATATCAGGATAACACTGGCTGACATATCCGTTTTTTTTGTCTGATTGACGATAAATAAATTGTCTCTTTTTGTTATATGAAAGAATGACCAGCATGATGACTAAAGAATTTTTATGCAGTTCACGCTCTTTGCTAAGAAGAATGCCAAGCTTACTCATAGAAAATTTGTGGGAAATAATTTTGTTAAACTTCAGAAAACACAGCTACTTGAGGGAACACGTAAGCATTATTCATTATTTTTGACACTGGAGAGGCATTTGTAAGAGGACCAACTGCTGATAAATAATTGATCGAACAGATGACCAGACAAACTGGGATGTTTTATTATTTTTTCTCGCTTCCTTTCCAAAGAAGTTGAAATTTGCTGAGTTGCGAAGATCGAACCCACCGTGAATGTTACCTCACTTTCATTCCATTTTTCCACATGAAAACGTTCTTAGGATGGGATTGGTTTCTCTAGATCGGACTTTTTTATGAATGGTGCTCCTTCTGTAAAAAACAGATTCACTAATTCCGGTTAAATTGAAGAAAGCTTATTTTAACTGAAGTTTTCAGAGGGTAACGCAAGAACATTTTCGGTTTGCAAGAAATTCTGAACTTCGGATTGTAACAAAAGCCATCTCTTAAAGAAGTTGATAATGTCATTTTACATTTTTGGCAGTATTGAAAAGGCAGCGAATCATAATTTTTTTCTTTAGAGATAAAAATTTATCAGTAAATTGCAGTAGAGAATTAAGTGATTACAGAAAACCCTAAACCTTCTAGTAGTTTGTTCTCCTCTTAATCTTCGAAAAAATCATCTCAGATGTCTCACTGAGCACAAAGCATAGAGGTTACGTTGAAGAGCTTGCTCTATAATCAATTTCTCCGTGATTAATTTACGCCATGTTTTATATGATTATTAGAAACAAGAGATTCGTTCGGAAACTTCTTTAATTTAATGAAATGGAAAATCTGACTAAACTCTGAAGAATATTTCCAATTTTTGTGCTAAAGCAAAGCCTTGACTTCTAATGAATGATACTGAAAATGATTTCTCTCGTTCAGGTCTTACTTTTATCTAAATTGACCTGATCCCGACTTAAACCTTATGTTTTTTCGTCTCTGAGCAGTGATTTGCTCATCCACGGCATAAGGCCAGTAAATTCAAAGATAATTCCATGATACTTCTTGAAAGTTAATTGCGGAACGGGAATTATTTGGTTGGCAGATTTAAATAGCACTATTGCTTGGGTTGCTTATAATTACAAAACAGCAAAAAAACAAAACCCGTAAATCTGAAATTCTACTCAAATGAGCAACAAAGAACATAACATTGGCTACGATTCTCTCAGAGACTCGACAAAAAATCAACCACCTGGGACTTATAAGCCTGAACAACTACGACAGTCCCAGACGCAGCACGATTACAGAGAAAATTCAAAGTCACAGAACAAAGATAAACAGGATGTTTCGCATAGTCTCGGGCTTGATAGGGTGTGCCATATAATTGGACAAGAAGGAGGGATCGACGTTTCAAACAAAGAGAACCTTAAGAGTCTTAAATCTTTCGAAAACAGCCCCTCCAACTATCAAATGAAGGATAGCCATACTAATAGATCGACAGACAAAAAGCTCGATCATAAGATAGATAATAAAATTGAAAAAGGCGAAAAGCTTAACCAAACCGAAGAACAAAGAGAAAAACGAATTACGTCTAATATTCAAGCTCACCAGGACGGATGGACCCGGGAAGCCTACGACAAGCTAAGAGGTCACTGGGAAAAAGCCGAAACCGAAACAGGTCACAAAATTTGGGATCACCGAAAAGACACGAAAAAGATGACTGAGGCACAAGAGCCTCAGGGTGGTGAAGGTCAGGGTGGAGCTGCAGGAATAGGTTTGGGAGAACAAGAAACAGAAGTAATCCCAGATGAAGTGGCAGGTAAAGTTGAAGCAGAAAATGAGGAAGGTACAGTGAATGCTTTGGACGGGATAGAAGGAGAAACAGAGAATGAAGACAATGTTTTGGGTGTTGTAGAAGCAGAACAAATTCAAGATGATGCAGGGGATGAAGATGAAGCTTTGGCTGAAGGAGGAGCAGTCGGAATTCTAGGAGAGGACGGAGAGGAGGAAATTTTAGCCTAAGATGAAGAGAAGCAAGATGAATACTGGCTTACAAGTAATGATTGAGCCGCAAATGAGAGAATAGGAATGGATAAGTCTAATAGGGTAGGATCCACAAGTGTATATATATATTAATTGTGGATCAGATTTCGAAAATAATTAATTCAGTATTTTCTTGGTATTAGATGAATAATATGTGTGTGTGCCTATTAGCGTTGTTAATATTTCTGCTAAATTGCTCGCGACAATGCATATAAATTCTATCATCAAGAAAAAGGAATCATGTTCATTGAAGGTGGTATTGGTATAGAATGTACATACAAATTTCAAAAAATTGATTTTTCAATCAAACTACTTGCACTTAATGTATATATATTTGCTTTTGAATCTGAAGCAAAAACGTAGTCATGATTCAACATTGTTTGATTATTGCAAGAGAAATCGAAAGATAAAAATGACCTCCTAAAGAATTTGCGTGATTATAGTAACTAAACTTTTCAGAAATTAATTTGATTGCTTAATTTCTCGATAATTTGAATTTCTTATTATTATTAATTGTTCATAGGATCTCTTTAATGCAATTACTCTTCTCTTCACGAGCTCAATATAAAGGAATAGAAATCCATATTTTTATACACTTCTATTCATCATCAAATAATTCTCTTCACGAACATCTGTTCATTCCTTAGGAAATATATGTGTCTTCAAGTATGAACCCCACTTCATTAAAAAAAAAAAACGCAGGGGTAATAATTAAACCACTTAGGCTATTACTGTAGTGGAGAGAGATTGGTTTGTAGGATCGATTCCTTGAGCTGCGAGTTGAGTTTTAATTTCTTCCATTTCTTTGAAGATGGTTCTGAGCTTTCCAGCAGCATAAGTCAGGTATCCGAAGATCGCGATCGAAATTGGATGAATTGTCAGAATGTTCAAGGCCAAAAGCACGCGATAGAAGTGATAGAGGCGGTTCATAGCTTTAGCTCTTCTTTGTTCATAGACTCTAAGAGCAAATTTGTGGAAGACCGCAACGAGAATACCAAAGAGAATCGCTCCGAGGCTCACTAGTCTGACGTCTCTTTTACCGAAGACGCGAAGGATATCGTGGCACAAGCTTCCAAGTCCAGATCTGTCATATCTGAAAGCATTCGGGAACGCTCCGCCAGCAACTACGAGTATCATCAACCCAATGACTGATACTATTGTCATGCACCTGATAACTTTGTGAATGATAGCGACACACTTAAAGCTCTGTGCTGTTGCCTCGAGTTCAGAGTATTTTGTGAGAAGTCCTTGATTATCGGAAGGTTCTTGGGCCAAACTGAGAGGTTGAGACATCTCGCTATAATATTCCGTGGAGCTTGCTGAAGGAGTGTATGCGAAGTACTGATTCTGGGCAGGGTCATAGTAGTAGGCGTCAGAAGTGTGGCTCATTGGTTGCTGGGTAGGATGAGATAACTGTTGGAATTGTGGATGAGGAACGCCTGTGTGTGGGATCTTGTTAGGTGCGAATTTTGGGTAAGGAAGTTGGCCTTGATGGTGATGTTGGAGAGGAGGAGCAAATTTTTGGGGTGGGTGCTGGCCTGGGGTGAGCATGGGTTGGTTTGGGTTGTAATAGTGGATTTTGGTTGGCATAGTGCCGTTGTTAGGTGCCATTTGCACATAATGTGGGTAGACTGGTTGCTGTTGAAGTGGGTATGGGCGGGTTGCAGTCGTTTGAGGTGGTTGCTGGCCTGGGCGGCTCAGGACAGGGTATTTGTTGATTCCTTGGAGTTCCATGGGAGAGAAAGAGACTCTGGTTCAAAAATTTGTCGGATTATCGAGCTCGATTAACTAAGTCGATTAATTGGATCAAGCAGATAGCGTCATCTGGAAACAGTATGAGAATACGATATCAATCATTCTACTTCCAGTAGATTGATAAATACCCACTCAAATAAATTGTTCCTTCGAGAGTGAATGCTAGTAGTAATGAAAGTGAAGGTCTATTACATTGGCAACTCCATTAGGTTCGTAAAATAAATTATTCCAGCTGCGAATTGATCGAAAGATTCGGTAATCTGATAATTTTAATAGGGCGCTATTTTTATCGCGCTGTGATAATGCGAGTCATGAGGAAGTGTTAGATGAGGATCTTTGAATATTGATATCTAATAGCCCTAGGGATGAATTAATGAGAGTCAAGGCGATGCTCCAGATCTAAATCAACTGACCAAGAGAAACTTTGCCCTTATTATGAAAAATATTAGACTTCTTGAAACAAAAAAGATATGCTATGCATCATTATTGAAATCGTAATGCCACGGGTTCCATGAAAAGTAGATGCGAATAAAAATGAAGAGTCGTATATTTATATTTTCCAAAAAGAAAGTAGCTAATTAGAACTAATATTTTTCATTAATGTTGAGATTCATAATGAATATTCATCGAGCTTTGCTGCGTACGCAAAAAGGTGCTTAGTCCACGCCTTGTTTAGTTGATGATAGCAGACTACTAAGAATTTAACCAAAAGCCAAAAAAACATACAGTGTCTCAGATAGATATAAGTAAAATTTAGGATAATAGCAGCAACGTGAAAGCCGTTTGTAATTTATATCGAAGTTGCACTTATGAACAATGATAATGAGGAATTTATTGAGAATTCACTAAAAGAAAACTTTTTAAAATTTCATGACACTAATTAGCATTTTGATCTCCTTGTCGATAGAATTGACTCCTGTTGTTTGAATGCTAGCGTTGATATTCAGTTCGACATGAATCTCCTAACAATATTTTTCAGACACATCATCGCTAATTATTTAGTGTTGAATTTCCGACTTAGTTTCACGTATTTAAAGGAAATTTTGGATTTGATTTCATAGGACTTACTTTCGAAATAAGCCGTCGATTTAATAGAGACACATGAAATTGCAATAAATTGTTGGCGGAAATCGTATTCCAAGCTTCATTTTCCGAGGCGTTTGACCTGCAAATCAATCCTCACTCAATTTTTTTTTTTTGGAGTAGTAGCAAATATTTTTATGAGAAAATTTTGAAGTAACTCTCATCCAAAAAGCACAATCCAGGCTTAGATGCAAATGCGATTTCAAGTCCATTAAAAATTGGAAGCCGGGGACAAGATTTGAAAGAATTCTGGTCCGATGTCTCGAGTGTGAGAGTATGAGAGAGGGTAAACCAGGACTTTCGTAAGGGAAAGAGAAGTTTCACAAGTTCAACATTCAATTGTGCTTTCAGGGTTGGCAATGCTTTTTATTTTGTATCAAAATACTGACTCTATTCGAGAGTTTTTTATGCAATATGAATCGAATATTAATTCTCAAGTCTATCCATCTACCCTGAAAACAAAGAAAATATTTCACCGCGCATAAATTTTCCAGCAAAGTGTAGGTTTCTGGAAGATATATTGGTCCTGCAAACTCCTAATCCAAAAAGCAAAGAGATTTGAGAACTGATGCATTTGTTCATCTTCGAATTAAATCGTTGGATTCCATATTGTTATGATGGCTCTAAGCCCTTCCAAATTCATAAAAAGCATTCCTCAGTCGTCTGCAGTCCGCGTATCTACTGTTTTTATCTCTTTTGAAGATCTATTCACCCTCAATGTAGGCCCTTCTTTGGTTTCATTCCTCATGAAGATGATTTCTGGTGACACAAATCGTTATTTTTCGCTTTTCCGATGCAAAATCCCTTCTAGATCACTTCATGACTCCGAATGTGCCTCTTTTACCTATTCTGCCGCTTAGATTTGGATATTTTAACCAAATCAAAACCAGCCGCCGTTTTCGGTGTCAGAAAAATTTTCTTCCATCCCTACCGGAAAAATCATCGGAATTGGGTTTACCAGCAGAACAAAGCCCTTCTAGGCACCCAAAAACTAAAGAAACAGCCCCAAACCATTGTATATCACTTTTCCTCTAAGTCGCCTTACCCTATCTCCCATATTAACACCATAAAAAAACTTTTCTGAAGAAATTCTAAAAAAAGAATTTGCTATTCTACCTCAGATTTGCGTTCTTTCTTCCTACTTTTTTCGTCCTAGATAACTAAGATAGGGCGCCTTAGCTTAATCTTTCAACTTTACTCATTAAAAAACATAATCAGTATATAATTTTGATCAGATCATAGCTAATTTTGAATCCAAAAAATAGGCTTCCGATTGTAGCTGCTGATTGATTGATTTAAAGTCAGTTTAACGACAGTGAATATAATACATAAACCAAAAGTAAATACTCCAATTCTTAAATAAACCTCAAAATGGATTCAAACTTTAACTTGCTGGACTGCATTCAATTCTCCGAAAATGACATTCCATGCAATTTCGACGATTTTTCAGAAGATTTCTTCAGATTCAGTTCTCTCAGCAAACCCGACCCTCCCAGAGACTTCCTTGGCATAGAATCATCAAGGGAATGCTCTGACGATTTTTTCTCGAAAGACTTTTGCAGATTTGACTTAACCCCAGCTCAGTCTGGAAAGTCTAATGAGATTTTGGAAACCAAAGAAATGATTTTAGAAAACGCAAGACAACTTTTGAAACCATCGAAGAAAATTTCAAAAGGAGCAAAGAACACTGGAAAGAAAAATAACCGAAATAAAGCAGAGAAAAGCGACAATCTAATTGTTCGTCAGAACGCCAAAAGACTTTCAGGCTTCTTCAAAAAATGGCGAGACCTCAGAAGAAAGGATCTCAGCCTGGGCGAGCGAATGAAACTTTGGTTTTCGAGCTATAATCTCAAGTTGAACAAAACATACATTTACCGCGACTTCTTTGATTCAGTTCGAATTCACTTCAGAATTGCGCTGAGAGAAAAGGGATTTAAATTTCACCGAATGAAACAGAATGATTGGCAGGACTTATTTATCAATCTGACTGAATATTTAAAGAGCGAGATCGAAAAATCAAAAGATGTTATTCTGCAGAGGAAGAAGTGCCAAGTTTACCCTGTATTTATTGACGGATTAAATTTATTTACCATCGGAGATCTGTCTACGCATCTCGATGAAAAAGTTGATTGTGACTCTCCTTAGAACTTTAAGGAAGAGGCATTAGATGAGTTTTATTCTTATATTAATTACTACTGCTAGTTTATATTCTCGAGTCTTTTGGAATTGATTGAATCAATTTACACTCAATTGCTCGAGTACAACTAGAGTAGACGCTTTAAGATTCATATTAGTTTATGTTATATTTGCCAGACGGCATTTTTAAAAAAAGAAGTAAATCATTTGATAAAATTGCATTTAAGAGATCAAGTTGAAAAGCGATTTTGAGATTTGAAATTTCTATTTTATCACTTATTCGATGAATAAAAAAGTTATCAAGCAGAGGTAGTTTAAGGCAACAGAGTTCAAATAGTCGGATTGCAACATAGAGAGCCAGCGCCGTATTGAGAGCCCGTCTGAGGTAGTACGAACTCAAGCTTAGCCTGTACGAACTCTTTGTCAGACTTAGTCTGCATTTGCGTCTAGTAATGGAAATCTGCAATTCGGATAATCTATTTTCTCGCTATAGTTTGCTAAGGCTGCTCGCCATGTCATTCAAACAGAATGTCTATTAGTAGTAAATGATGTCACATCATAATAGTTGGTACAGGTTAGTTTCCTAAAGATATTTGTATCATCGATTGTTTGAATCAAATCTATATGCACAAATGTAAAAATCGAAGTGTCTCGGCCAGTGTCAAAATGCCAAGCGTAAGTTGGATTTGGTGATACACACAAGAAACTGCATTGGATTGTCGGTGTAGAGACGATTTGTTTCAATTTCAAAAAACCAATTTTTAAATGCGTCTGTAGTTGGGGTTTTGGGGTTTTGGGGTTTTGGGGTTTTGGGGTTTTGGGGTTTTGGGGTTTTGGGGTTTTGGGGTTTTGGGGTTTTGG
>ENA-UOTX01000496-UOTX01000496.1-compost-metagenome-genome-assembly--contig:-NODE-496-length-40983-cov-4.440424_pt1 | contig 40983 bp, 21 predicted proteins | sample MGYA00238143_ERZ746982 | MGnify/ENA primary metagenome ERZ746982 (study PRJEB28758, sample SAMN06268862) | compost metagenome | isolation source: single cell | place: USA: California, Emeryville, Joint... | reverse complement strand
AGGGCAGTCTTGGTTAGCTTTTTTGAAGACAACGCTAGCACCGGTGTAAAGGGAAGCGAATTCCTTGTTGGTGAGGTCAGCGAATTGGTTCAAGGCCAAGGTGTAGTTCTTCTTCTGAGCATTGTGGTCTTGGACGATTCTGAGGTTGTTCTTGAAGACATTGAATCTGTGTGTTTCCTCAGGACCTCCGTAGGTCTTGTTGTGTTGGACCTTCCAGGCAGCCCAAGCGGCTTCAGCTTGGCCCTTGAAGGTGATTCTGGTTTCTGTAAGGCCTTTGAAAAAGGCCAACACTGCAAGGAGGGCGATAAAAGCAAGAGCGGCGTTCAGAGTAGTCTTTTCCATCTTTTTTTCTTTCGATTAATGAGAATATTATAACTTTAGACGATCTAAATTATCCGAGCGATTCGAAATTAATTAATCCTGAAGCATAATTAAACTCGTGAATTGTGCTATTATCATTTGTTCCAAACGGAACGACTCATAAGATCCTGAAGATTCATTAGTCTTAAGACTCATGAGATCCTGAAGACTCAAATATTCAGAGAAAAGCGATAGAAAACAAGCAAGGATGGGTAGACTGAACAGCTCAGAGAATCTGAAGAACTCCTAATAGACCCATTCCTTAAACTTCCTTAAAATGTTGAGTTACTAACGCAAAAACCTCATACGTAACGAAAGAAAACGCAGATGGACCTGAATAGGCTGCCTGAGAATTTCTTCTCGTCTAAATTAAGCTTCCTGATTTAAAATTCTACCTACTGCTTAGTTGATAATGTTTTCTCTTTGTTGTTTTATTTTTCAATTCACATCTATCTATGACGAGCTGGAGGGCTTAACGTAAGCTTTCTTAAAGAAAATTGTGTTGGTGTTTAATTTTTTGTTTCGGAATGCGAGATTTGCAGCCGGACTTATGAAATGATTTTTATAACTGTAATGAATAGTTCATTGTATATTGCTAAATAGATATGTAATTTGCGAAGAGAGAGAGAAGAGCTCTATTCACAATGAACTTCATTTACCTTCTATTGTAAGTGAGAAGATTACAGAGGTCTTGGGTAAGCAGTGCTCAAGATACCGCAAATACCGTTCTTGTCCGTGGTGTCAGCACTGGAGATTTGGATGTATCCTTTCTCACCCCAGCTGGTTCCCCAAGAGTTCTTGACAATCCAAGCATCTTTGGTGTATCCGACAGCGAGGACAGCATGATCGATTTGACCGTCAGCGAAGCAGTCAGAGTTGTCATAAACACCGCTGCTGTACATTTGGAAGGACCATTGGTCAGCTTCAATGTAAACAGAGACTGGACCGTTCTGGAGGGCTTCCTTGAGGGCGTCAGCGCTTTGGGTAGCGACGTTAACGCAGCCGTTGAGGCCGGTGAAAGCCTTCTTGGTGGAGTTCTTGCAGGTTTGGTCAACAGCCTTGTATGGGTAGTCAGCTTCAGAGGCAATACCACCGTTATCAAGGACGTATTGGAAAGCCCATTGGACCCAACCGCCGTTGCATCCTTGGTTACCAGTGTAGGTGGAGCAATCAACGAGTTCTTGTTCAGACAAGGTTGGGACTGTGCCAGTCTGAGCAGCAGCAAGACCTTCGAGAGCACCAGTGGTGGAGAAAGACCAGCATGATCCGCATTGACCTTGGTTCTTAACTGGGCTGACTCTTCCTTGAGTTCTCCAATCAAGAGTGTCAGGGGCGGCTCTGACAGAGAGCATCTCTTCTGGAGCATCGCAGTAGGTCTTGCCTTCTGGCTTCTTGGCACCAGTGTAGATGGTGGCGAATTCCTTGTTGGTGAGGTCAGCGAATTGGTTCAAGGCAACAGTGTATTTCTTGTTTGGATTGGCGTTGTGGAGTTGGACGAGTTTGTGGTTCTTCTTGAAGATGTTGAATCTGACCTTTTCTTCAGGACCTCCGTAGGTCTTGTTGAATTGGCTCTTCCAGGCAGACCAAGCGGTTTCAGCTTGACCCTTGAAGGTGATTCTGTATTCGGAGTGCTTGAACATGGTCAAAGCACCAAGGACAACGAGAGCAACAGCTCCGGCGACAATAGCCTTCTTGTACATATTTCAAAGATTTTGAATAATTAATTATAACTTGAGGGGGTTTTCCTCTTTAAATAGACCGATTAATCAAAATTTAATTTGCTCCTGAAGCGGTTTTAATTGAGTGATTCCGTTCCAAGTTCAATTAATTTCAACTCGAGTTGCTGTCCTGATCTCATCCTTCTAAGAAAGAAATCCGAACTATAATTAACCAATTCTGGAATCATAATACAAATTCTTGCAGAATAGAGGGCCAAGTCCACGAGGATGCGGTTTCGAAAACAATTTCGAAAGAGCAACTATTTTGATTTTCTGCTGAAATGTTTTTCCAAGTAAATATTCTGAACGAAAGTCTTTAGATGAAAGTGAGATTTATGCAATAATGAATAGCCATTGAGCTTACAATGTGAGAAGTTTGTTTCTAAAGGTGAATGGGAGTTGTAGGAGCGTTTAGACCTTCTTATAAGTGAGGATTTACCCCTGCTGTATCCAAAAATTACAAAAAAGAAAAAAAACGCAGACAAATCGAAGAAGCTAATGAAAATTTGTTCGGAAGCATTGCATCCTAAAAACGTTTTAAGTGCATGGCTGAAAACAAGCGGTTTTCTGATCACCATTTCCCTCTTAGCTCTAGTTTAGTGGCTGCTATTCAAAATTTTTTTCGTGGTTCTTCGCTAAAGATGAAGCAGCTTGAGCTAGGCTCACAACTGGAAGAGTAAAGTCGATTTTTCAAACACTGAAGAATGATTTAATTTGTCACCATACACTACTGTTGAAGCTCTCTTATCGACATTATCATCGCTTCTTGGCCTGCACAGCGTTTGTGCTGGATGGCTGGCTGGCTTATTGTAGCAGTATTAAGGATGCTTTGCCGATTTAAGGAGGAGATAGTTATGATATTCATCAATTGTTGGAATTTCATTGAAGTTTTTGATCAAATACCTCTTCTAACACTGAACTAAGTCCTGGAGCCAACCCAATGCGAACAGCGAGTGAATTACATAGGCTATGGTCAGCATTACACTCATTTCAAAAGAAATCATACAAATACGCACTATTTATGTCATACAAGAGTGACCAAAATTCCACTACCCCACAACAGATATTCAAATCACTTATTCTGCTTCAGACTAACTGAAAGCCTTTCCGATCCAATACTCTGTTAATTGATACTTCTAAGCCTGCTAAGGTTACTATTTAATAACAACTTCTATTAAGATACAGACAAAGTTAACTCATACTTTCAAAAAAAAATTATTAGAAAATTTTGTAAATATGAATAGTTAAAATTATCTACGTACGATCTTCATTTTCCATAAGATTTAGAATCGCCTACGAGAGCCGCAATCCTGAGCAGCATAGTCTGCGATCTACTTCTAGCAATGTTTGTTTTTATCTGATCTCTCATTCTCTTTTGCTGTGTTAATTCATCTTCTCTGTGATTTGGTACAGGCAAATAGCTGATTTTCTTTTTAGTTTTGTTTAAATCCTTAGAAAAGTCTAGATCCCGCTTCTTTTCGATAATATTCTCACGTTCCTCGTCCTCTCCTTGCTTGATCTTATCCATGATTATTCTCTCAAGCATCATTCTACGCTCGAGCTCATTTTGGTTGTTATCATACTGAAACTCTCGAATCAACCTTCTGCTTGCCCCTTGGTCTACATTGTCACTTTAGAAAAGCATTATCAGAGATTTTTTTACTCAATTCAAGGACTCTGATCACAGAGTCTGCGATTTTCGTATCGCTCATGCCTCCAAAAAGCATCATTGAATTACCAAAAAGACAAACGCTATGTGAACACCTTGGTTCTGATGGTCCATCTCCAAAGCTAGCTGCAGGACACCAACTCATGAGCTCTAAGTTCAGAACTCTTATGTCCTGGAGGCAGAAGCTGCCTTGTCTTTCATAAATTGAATCGTTCCTGCCTCCGTACACAACGAGGATGTTTAAAGGCGAGTAGTAAAGCATTGAATGCTTAAATCTCGCAATTGGGACATTGCCTTTCACGTTTGGATAAACCCACTTATATGGTCGCTGATCCATTAGCAAAACTTTCAATCTATTGATGATCCGACCATCAGCCAGCTTTCCACCAAACACGTACAGTCCTTCTAAATTGACCTGTAATTATTATCAACATGATTCAATACATATTATTGCTTATAGTTTGTTACTTTCCCAATCGTTTCAAGCTTCGTTGTTTTATCATACTTTTCAATGTTAAAAACCGGACACATTGTATGAAACGCGATCCCTTTTTCTTCTTCGTCGCTTTCGCATTGAACCTCGCTCCAAGTGAAATTTTCTAAATTTGGTTATATTAGTGTCAGCTTGTGAGACAAGTTTTTTCTTACTCAAATTCAAACTCCAAAGATCATTAAGATAACGCCCATGCGAGCTGATACCTCCATAAATATACATCATCCGATCCTGGATCGCCGCTGTATGATTCCTTCTCGGTTCGATGACCTTGCCCATGCATTTGAAAAATTTCCACTCGTTTTTTTCCGGATTGTAACTTCGCGTGTCGTTAAGACACTCTCGAAGCGAAATATTTTCATTATATTTTTTCTCGCCTCCAAAGAAAATCACGCTTTTCTTATACTCAAGCGCTGTGTGGCCGTGTCTTCCGTAAAAAGGCATCTCTCCAGTCATTTTCGGTTTATTCCAAGACTTTTTAATCGGATCGTAAACAACGATTTCATCGTTTTCGAGATTCGACAATCCGCCATAAAGCACAATATGCCTTCCAACCGTCGTCAGCGTGCCGGACTCTCGCCCTGAAGGCTTCCAATTCGAATTATCCTTCTCTTGAAAATACCAAAAAAACTGATAGCTATACGTCAAATTCTCATGGGATGAGATCGTTTGTCCAAACTCGGCTTTTTGACTCTGCAAATCAACAATCTCAGGCATATCATCCTGCTTATTATCCACATGATGATGGCTTGTCATGCTCTGAATCATCATTCGCTTGCTTGGATACGCTCTTATCTTTGGCATCCGCGCAAGCTTCTCCTTCGCTGCGTTCTCATTTTTAATTAGCGGAAGATACGTCGACTGTATTTTCTCATCAATGGCTTTTTTATACGCCTCTTTTTGATGCCGATTAAACTCAAGTTTCTTCGACAATAGCCCGACGCGGTTCTGCTCGGTCAGCTCGTCGTGATGAACAAATTGATGCGCGTTCTCTGCTTGAATAATTTTGTCTAACAGCTCCATATCTGTTGTTTTCTCCTTTCGCGTGAGATCGTTGAAAGAAGCAAACAGATACTGTCTATGCGAAGGAGTGGACTTTACAAAGTTTTCTGGGATGTATATCAATGAAGCGGAATTTCCAGACGAATAGATATTGGTAAGAGACATTTCCTCGAGGTGGGCTTTCTTGTGAGAGGATTTTTCTATACCATTGACTTTAACCTTAAATTTCTCCTCTTTAGGACTCAAAAAATTTTTTCCGTTGCTTGGCGTCCTTATGTCAACCATGTTGCTTTGATTTCTGGTAAGATCGTTCGGATTGCTCGCCACTCTTGAGAGGTCGTTGTTGCTGTAAGTAGAATTAGAAATTTTGCTTTTCTCTCTGTGTTCTAGACCTCTAGGCTGTTTCGAGTCCATTGTGTTATCGAAGTTAGAGTGTGAAATATTGTTTCTGCTGGGAGGATTGATATCAGGGTCTTCGTATGATTCGAGGGTTGATTTTTTGACGAGAGGTCGCTGTTTATTGTTGAGGAGTTTATCCTCGGACTTGTTTTTAGTGAGTGGGAGAGGGTGCTCCTGGTCTATGCTCTGATTTGAGGAAACTACTGAATTATCTGCGGATCGCCTCATACTTTTGGTGCTTTTGGGGTCTAATAGCAAGTTTGGTGAATTATCACTTGCTTTCCGACCAAAACGGCTGCGCGGACCACCGACCACTGCTAGGAAATTTGAATCCATGATTGTTCTCCTTTTTTAATTAGCGTTTTTTTCTGCTGCAATATAATTTCGAGTGGTTGAGTTTTCAGAGTAAAATCAATTTAATTTATCTGACAATAATTAATGTTCATTTCGGTATGTATTCTGTGAATGATTAGTCAAGTCTCTGTGATTCCAAAGACCTTCAGGCTTATTGTTGAACAAGTAGCAAGAGTTCATCATACGCCTTGATATATCAACGGATTGTTGTACTTATGATAGGTTGAAAAGTTTTTTTTGGAATAAGAGGCCTAAATCACCTTCTGTAAAATGTGAATAATGATTTGAATGGAATGCGCAGTATGCTGAAACAAAATCCTTTTTGGATTTGAAGAAAAAACTATCAGTATAAGATTGGCTATTTACCTTACAACTCCACGATTTTTAGTACACATCTTTGATTTTTTAACACGGTTTTCGAGACGTAAGCTGTTTTCAGCGAGTCTACTATATCCACTTTTTAGGCCGGAAATCGAAGTCAAATCAACTGCTAACATTAGTTATCAGACGCAGCTTCACATAAAGCCCTTCCCTTATTCGAGAATTCTGTTCGGTAGTCTGCTCATGATTTATTTTATGTGAAAAAATTTTCTGTGGCTCTCTTTAAACTCGCGGTGTTACAGGATATGATGACTCAACTTTGATACGAAAGATCTCTCATATAAAGGTAACATCTCCTTAAATTATTGAATGAAATGATAAATATACGATCTAATCATTATAAAGTTGCAGATATGAACAAATGAGCTTAATGCCAAAAAAGATTTTTGTTAATTCTCTTTCACTTTCTTGACTATAATTGGACTCTTTGCAATTGAAAGTGACCGGTCTTGATCATCCATTGCACTCAATTTTGAGGTATCTAAAACAGTCCTCATATCGTCTTTTTCTGGCCTGTCTAGTTGGTGCTTCAGAAAGTACTGCACCCATTCTGGATTGCCCTGGTTTCGTCTTATCGAGGAAAGCGGAAATGGAAAAAACATGTGCATCCCGCAGCTTTCGAGCTCGTTTTTCAAGAGATCATTTTCCTCTTCCTTTATCTGGAACTCAGAGATCTGATTATTAGTTCTCAGCATTTCCTCATCCTCTTCATTCGCTTGGTTTTCAAAATTTTTATATTCAAACACTCTTCGAACAGGCTGCTCGAAATAATCCCTTTCCTCATCTATTCTATCAGTTTTCCTTGAGAGAGATCGGTTCCTACAGTTATTCCCATTGGATTAGTAAAATTACTCAGAGTTATTCTATACCTACGATCAATCTGAGGATCCGAGCGCTGGCTTCTTCCCACTGCATGAAGCTTAGATTGAGAAGGTATAGCATGAAATTGCTTAGATTGAGCATAATTTCCTCGTTGATGAGCATCTTTGGTGCGTGTATGGGTGTGCATTCCATTCAAGATGGCATTGTCGTTAAATTCGTAAAGGAAAGTTTTCAGATTCATTTGCATGGGAGAGACTCCAACGTAAGGAATGGGGGATGCTGTGAACAAGTTCGGGGAGAAAAACTTATTGGAGAGATAAGCTGATGGATTGGTCTCTTCATCGTCCTTAAGAATTTTCAGCCTCGGCTTTGGTACATCCCTAACGAGAAACCTCTTAGGCTCTTCAATAGCTCGAGCCTCACATTTGGTTTGGTGTTCAATCTGCATTTCAGAGGCAGTATTTGGTAAACTTTGATGATAATTTCTCAGCTCTACTTCTTCGTGGAGCATCTGCTCTCTCATCAGTTTTCCATGAGCTTCAGCGATAGTTTGGTGTTCTGGTGCACGGCAAAACTTCTCGTGTTGCATTTTTTGAAAAAGGACATTTGAGCTTTTCTTGCCTTTTGAATGAGCTATGGAGGAGTGGCAAGGCTCATTGCTTGCTAAGATAATAATATCATCAGATCTTTTTTGTTGAGAATTGTTCATATAATACCCATGTTTAATAACGCTCTATCTGCGCGTTTTTGCTGTAATACTCTCACTTGAGGTCTTGAATACTGATCCTCGCTGCTTCTATTATCTTCAGCATCTAAAATACTATTATAATGAATTAAATCACATCTTTTACCATCATCATCTTCCTCCACTTCATCTTCATCGTCATCATCTTGCTCCCGCAGCCTTTTTTTATAGATATCACTCTTGAAGAAATCTGGGTAATGCTGAGCTGTAAATGCAACCGGAGTGGTGTTATAGCGGTCTTTGAAATATTTCACAGGATCGTAAATGCCATGTGTCGAATATTTCAACACTTCTCCCGAGAGATCTTCAAATACCACCAGCATCCTGATGTTACATAGCATAGAAAGCTCAGCAGCCTTTTTGATCAGTCCAACTTTCCGCTTATGGAAAGTGTCCTTCCGGCTCTTTCTATCAGAAATCGCTTTTATCTCAATTTTCTTCCTGCCCATTTTGAAATTTTTTGTAGCTATAATTGTCTATATAATTTGAAGAATCTTAAAGACTCATGATGAGCAGTTGATCTATTTTCGCCGCGCATAACAGATAATTTTATTTAAAGTCTTACAGAATTAAACACCTTATGCCCAATAAGTAAAAATGTCTATTTATATCACAAGAGATAAGGGTGACAATTGAACCAGAGCCTGCTCAAGCACTACGCTCTCGGCATGGCAACAGAGTAAGTAACAGGTTTCATGTTAAATAAATTTGTTTGGAGTAGATTCGCGTAGAATACAGACAGTATTTCTTATCAATGCACTCTCAGAAAATCAAGTGATTAAATGTGCTTTGGCTTCGATTAGCTTTCCTAGCAGAAATATTTTACATATATATTTTAGTATCAACAATTATATGATCATCTATCAAAATAACTATTTTCATCTTTTTCAATCGGAAATGGCGCATTAAGCTCGATAGTTACTAAATAGGCAGTAAATTTCCACATGACTCCGGATATCATTTTCTCTTCCTTTAGATGAGTGATCCCTCACAAATTATCTTTAAAACTCTTTATGTCTCTTAGAAAAAATTTAAAGAATAAGTCAGTGCAGGACTCTCAGATAGAATGGTTCTAATTCTGCCTCAAGAATTGAAAATTTCGAGAACTATCACTTGAAGGAGCTATAAAGATGACAATGGGGTATTTTTTGAATTTCTTGCTCTATTAATAGCTAGAATCAAAAACGTTTAAACTCTTGAATAAACGAGGGTAAAAAATATATCATAGCTCTAAAAACGAAGGCGTAGCTGCCGATAAAGCTCTTCATTGATAATTCAATAAGTTTTGTAATAAATGGTTTCGTGACAATCCGATATATCACCCTTGGTACAATAATCTTGCCTCATCTCAACTTGGTTGTTCCCATTTAAAATTTGAAAAGTTACATAGAAGAAAATGGATACATTAGCTGAATTGCAAAGAAGTGAATCACGTTTATATTTCTCTTTAATCAGAATTCAGTCGTTAACATTATCTTCATTAGGATATGTCAGTTCTACTACATTATTTTGATAGAATAGATTCTCAATTTGTTCTGATCATAAGGTCTAAGTCTCAGTATTAGAATTGAAAATACTACAGGTGGAGCAGACGATATCACATTCCACGAGAATCAAACTAGCATGCGAAGTAGTTTATCGATTTCTCTTCAGAACACATTTTATTTTGTCTCATACGATGAAAAGATGGACATTAAAGAAAGTATAGTGAATTAGATCAAATTTATTTTCATTCATGTCCAAGTGATTAAAGAAACTTACATCTCTGCTAAGAGTGTATTTTTTAGGACTTAAACAAATTCGGATATGTGATTGTAAGTATCCCACTACACAGATTCACCGTCAGTTTCTTTTTCAAATTTCACCCAATATCTCTTCCTTCCGGATCCAAGTTCTTCTGCACCATGTTCTTTCTTTATCATTCCTTTGATCAAAGGGATTCTTAAAGAAAACCTCCCATATTCACTTGTGCCTCCAAGCTCCTCAATTCCCAATGATCCTTCCTCCTGTGCTTGTAGAGTACGCTTTTTCTCTCCGACTAAAAGCAATACTGAACTGCCTTCCTGGAGCTTTTGCTCAAGTATTTGGCTATTCGCAAGATCAATATCCACCTCACAAAGCATATCACCATTTTCAAGTCGTGTTGTCTTTTTCCAATATTGTGGCTTGAATGACTTGTTCTCTAACAGTATTTGCATTTCATTGTATGCTCGCTTTCCATTAGGCCCTTTAGCCTTCATAGTGTCCCTGATACAATTTTCTTCATTATCATATACCAAAAACAACTCCTTTCCCATGATTTCTGGGAGTCTTTTATTGCAAAACTCGACAAAGCCCTCAGGAAAGGCTAATTGAGTTTTATTTTCTAAAGTTCTTATCTTCCCAGTCAAAAATTCCAATGGCCCTGGATTGTAGTATTCACCTGCTTCAGAGTTAGCAGCAGCGAAAACTAAGTGAGTAAAATCAAGGTTATCCTTCCAAAGATATTGATTCACATGCTCATCGAGCTTAGTTGATTTATCTTTCCAGTTGAACAGCGCTTGCTCTTTTAGTGCAAAAGCTGGGGTTAGTTTTGCAGAAATATGCTGTTTGACGAATTCGATCTTTTTAAGCCAGCTGATGTTATGTACAATGATAACCTGAGGTCTGTCTACGCTTGAACTTTGTTGGGACACTTTCCTGTTAATTTTTTTAATGGTTATGAGGTCTTCAGTGCTTGCTCTATTCATTACATAAATAATCAGACTGCTATTGACAACCATGTATTCCAGTTTAAGATCCTCGACAATTTTAGCGTCATCTATCAAGAGATTCAATTGTTCTGATGATATCGTCGTAGCATCGTCAATCTCTCCGATATGATTGAGATCATGGGGTGTGTCTCTACCATTCGAGTCCAACAGGTAGAATCCTCCGTCATTCGTTGTCGCATAATATAAGTTCAACGAATTTGGAAGCTGATCTGGCCCAAACGGCAAGAGATTCCAGCTAAGTTGATTGCTCAACCAAGATTTCCCTGTAGCGGAGCCTCCAAGTATAGAAACTATAGGTAGGTTGGTATTTTTGAAAATTTGAAATTTCTCTGAGTTTTTGTGGGAGACAGACCATCCTTGATTTTCGAGTTCAGATGTGTTTCTTAGCTGAATTGAAGAATAAGCGAGATCAGAGGAAGCTGCTTTGCTAAACTCATAGCTAGTCATTTTTTCCAACTCTTCCTTAAGATGCTGATGTTCCTGCTGCAATTTAGACAAAGCTGAAACGCTATTTGAATGTTCCAATTCGAGGGTCTGAAGTTCACTTTTGGCTTTCATGAGAGATTTCTGTAATACTTCGGATTCTCTGGCACTTGACTCGAATTCATCATTTTCTCGGCTAATTTCATTTATTTTGTCATTCTTCTTCGCTATATCCTGTCTCAAAGTGGAATCTCGCTCTCCTGGGACTTTTACCTGAAACTTTGAACTGGAAACATTTTTCCTCCACTCATCCAACACTTCCCTTGGATTTGATGCTTCACATCCGCCTGATTTCATGTTATTCGAAAATGAATCAGCACTTTGCGTCTCCTGATTGATTTTCTCTGCAGGATCGAAAAAATCTGCTTGAGAAGAAGCATAATCCATCTGATGCTTCAGGAAAGGCAACTTCTTAGAATTTTTGGAGTCAAAAAAGTCACAAAGGGCATTTGGCTTTACTTCTATATCGTTTCTGCCAGTTTTCGATTCATCTGAATGAACCCTATCGGTGGTTGTGTTATGAATAATCTGAAATTTATGTTTACTTGATATCAAATTCTTCATCAGCTTTAGTAGCGGGGCCCAGACAACAATTTCTTATACATCTGTTGATTTTATGCCGAAAATACCAAATGATAAAGCAGAACATGAGCAATACTAAACAACTGCCTCCTATGTAAAGTAGTACATCCATTTGCATCACGAATGTTGTAGAACGCTGTCAATGCAGATTAACACCTTCTCAATTAAAAAGAGATTCTAAAACACAATGTGAAGTCCGATTTATTTTCGAACTAGAATTTCGAAGTTGGAAATTTATTCGTTTTGTCAGATTAGAAATTCTAGGGTTAGCGCATTGCCACCCTCTATTTCTCAATAGCAAGATACCTCAAAGTTCATCTGTAGCAAAGATTCAAAAGTAAAAGTCAGATTTTTGATAGAGAGGAAGCATGAGATCAATAATTTATTTGTACCCAGTCTTTCGATCTGAGCAATCAACGATTGTGATATTTATCAGATGAATAAATCAAAATGAACCTCGTTTGAGCCCCATGAACATTAAACAGACTCGTTTCCGTGACTTACGGTAGGAAGAAGAACCGTTTTTAGCAATCATATTTTCATTTGTCGTAGGTTGGAGTCGTGTGTAGTTCAGGTCCTTCTGCAATATTTGGTAGGTGGGATGGTATGGCATGCACAAATCTGCTCGATGGAGAGGACAAATAACATTTCCATTTCTTAAGGAAGACTTGAGAATTAACTAACCCTCACATCATCTGTATTCAGAGTCTCACACGATAGAATTGCCCGAAATGAATGAAATTAAATCATTTTTCAGAGTTAAAAACAAGCACGTCGGGAAAATATTGAGCAGTTTTTAGACAAAAAGGTACAAGAGTTGTTGAATAGTAATCCTCGCATAATAACGAGAGAGTGAACAAATTAATGAAAAGGAAGAGCTGTATAGGGCAGTTTATTCGAAAGTAGCATTTGAAATACTTTGTTTTTTTGGGAATATTTTCAGAATTTGAAAGAGCTCACTGAAACGCCATTCTAAGAGTAGCAGCTTACTTTGAATATTTCCTTACTAACAAAAGCGATTAGCCCCCTCCCCCAATTCGCTGAATGCAAAATCTGCGTCTTTATCTCAATAATCATTAAAAAATTCAGCTCTCAGCAGCATCAAAGCCAGATTTCATTGGCACCTAGTTTCTTTTATTCAAGTCTGCCTCCACTTTATATGAGTTTTTTTTTTTTCCCAGTTATATATTCACAGCTTGAAGGGAAAACCTACTTCTCAAATAGCTAAGCACCTCAAATTCACCTCTTTTTTCTCCTTTTAAATTCTTAGGCAAGGGCCCTCTGACCCGAAACGCTCGCCTTGAGAACACTGTACTGATATGCCGATTAACTGTTTTCTGAGAAACTATAAATACTTCAAGGCCACAATCAAGCCAAAATATTATTTTTGAGTGTCTCGTATTTTTCCAAAGCGGTAAATCAGTCATCAATTTCGAATCTTTTTTACTAATAGATTTAGAAATTCGTGATTTCAGTTTGCTGAACAGTTTTATATGTTCATCGGAATTGCTTGTCCTAAAATAAACGAATTATTTTAAGACATTCAAACTCAATTTCTACGGTAAGTAAAAAAATTTTCAGTGCGATCATCTGAATGCGCTATTAGACAGTGGAAATAAATTTCTTTATAGCATGGAAATTTTTTTTGATAATGCGAATCTTAAACTTAATTTAAACAGTCCCTCTCCCTCTCAATGAATTTTTCTTTAAGACCTTCCCGCCGCCTAGCATTTGCGAACCTGCTGGGTGAATCCTCCCTCATCTCCAACGTTGAATTTCAGAAGATTAGCATGCTTGACAAAAAATCATTGATCTTGGTAACTGCAAAGGAGACCTCATACGTGAATTTCGACTGGAGAGAAAACACGATCAACCTCTTGATCAATAAAAAACGATTGTCTTTGATCAAAGTCTTCAGAAATTTTACTCTGGACCCGACTCGCATTTTAACGACTCCTGACAACGACAAGATTATTTATTTTAAGCGAGATACAGCAACCATAGAAATTGCATGCACTAATGAGAATTACAGTTTAAAGAGCATAAACACGCATTTAAACCTCGCTGACGTCGTGCTTTGTCCTGTGTATAAGGATAATCTATTGCTGATTTCAGGCAATAAGATGTACAGATACAACTATGTGCTAGAGCAAGCAATGTTGGTGTACACAGCTGATTCAGAACTCGAAAACATTACAATTGACAAAAAATTGAAGATAATTGCTCTGGCTAGCAAATCAAGGATTCATTTGATTTGCATTCAAAAGAACATACCTTTGGCGACTGTGTTATTACCCAAGCCGCTTGCTGAGACTCCACAAATAAATGAAGTCGCTGGAAAGACGGTGCTTTCGTTATTTTGTAAAGAATTTCCTAGTGAGAGTAATGGTGTGAGTTTCCGATGCTATGACATCAAAAGACCTTTAAAGGACTTATTATGGACAGATTTAAAGAGATTAGAATCAGATTTGTATTTGGATCCGAGCCGTGCGGTGGTTTTGAACAAACTGGGATATATGATGCTATGGAACACCAACTCATCTAAAGAAGAAGCAAAGAGCTGGCTGGAGTTCAGAAACCTCAATAGATACGGAGAAAAAGAGCTGCCGGTTTATTCAATTCTGCAAGCGGAGAATGGGGATGAAACGCAAGAGTCTATGTGGAGCTCTTTCGAGGATGATAACTTCTTGTTGGAAGTTAGAAGGAATGGTGAAATGAATGTTTTTAAATTGGTTGTTAGCTGAAATAGAAAATAACGCAATGTGTAATCTAATTTTATATTCTTTGGGAATAGATAAACGAGTGCATCTTTTGGATGACTCGAAAGAATTTTTATGTGTTTTCTGAGGAGTTTTACTTCTGAGGAAAGCATTGACTTTTATTATGTATTTTCTCTGGAAATGGAAATTGTCTCGAAATATTAATTTGTTATTGTGAGAGAAATTGTTGCCACATTCATCTCCGTCATTTATATTAAAGGAGAGGCGAACTTTGTGAACTAAAAGCAATACAAACTAGTGTTTTGCTGCTTTATTTTTCCTTCTCCTCCTCTCATACTTATAGGAAAAAGAATACTGATTATTCAAAAAATCCCAATAGACTTCCTTCAGCTGCCTTCTATATATCTCTATGCGATATAAAGCTACTATTAAAGTAAAATTACAATTCATCAGATTTCTCAAAGATCTGTAAAAAGCTAGTTGTAACAAAATCTTTGTCGTTCCTATGATTAGGCAAACTAGCAATCGGCTGTAAAAGTTAGAAGAGCAAAGATTCTCAGTGAATGGCCAGTTCTTTCATTATTAAACCAATTAAGAGTCTGCGAAATTGGCAGAATAAAAGGACAAAAGCAATTAAATTTTAACTTTATTAGGAACTAATCTTATTGAAAGAATAAGTCTCAATTCCAGAATTTGCGTTATTCACCCCCATAACCAATGCAACCTCCGTTAGATCACCATCAAACTTCAGACAACCGAGTAAGTTACGATCTTCTTATCGACATCCTTCGTAAAGGGACCAAAGATTTTAGCCAAGTTGAACAATTAGAGCTCTTTGAAATGATGAAACGCTTTAAATTTTTCACTCCAACCCAAGAACTGAAAGCCAACGCTGAAAACTTTTATTGCTTTGTTGCGCAGTACCTAAACTACGAGTTCGTACCAAAAGGCAAGTTTATCTACCATGAAGGAGACCCAGCAGACAAAGTTTACATTATTCTAAGAGGCTCGGCCAGGGAATATGAGATGAGAAGTTGGAATGAAATCCAGAGTGATCTTGCAGTTCGCTCGAGGGAAAGTGTGAATACTAAAACTCGAATCGAAGATTATGAAATTGAGCTCACTAAGATCCAAGCTCAGCGTGATGCTGTTCGCAGAAGATTAACTCTTCTGCGCGTTCCCGAACGTATGAAGCAACTCATTCTTTCGAAATTAGGAAAGTATGGAAAAGGTTTCAAGCCTTTGGGCCATTCTATTACAAGAACAGCGACTCTGAATGGAGTTGATAGCAGTGCCCAACAGAAAAGTTTACCGCAATCAGGAGTTTCGGTGACTTCAATGGAGCAATTAGAGGAAGTTGATTCCATTGATGGAGAGGACGAGAGCAATACCAAGACCACCAACCTCCCACAAGATGATGCTCCTCTTGTTGAAAATGAGCTTCGAATGTTCCAAGAGCTCTCTCGAAGAGAGAAGAAGTTTTTAAGCATAGTGAGAAGAGCGCAGGAAAAACATGACGAAGAGCTTTTTCGTCAGGATGAGAAGCACCGTCAGCGATATTTCCTTAACGAAATTTTCAAATACAAGCTCTCTAGGTCTCTCTTTCGAGGAGATTCTTTCGGTGAGTCAGCGCTTGGTAGCGTAAAGCACAGAGAAACTACACTGCTGGCCGCAGATAATGTTCACTTAGTAACTCTCACGAAGCATGATCTTAAAACAGCTATGAACGATCTCAAACATTCTCTGATTGATCGTGCTAAGTTTTTTAAGGGTTTTCTGCCTGACCTCGAAGAGACCGAAATAACAAATTTCTGCTATTATTTCAGCGAAAGGTCACTGAAACTAAAGGAGATTATCTATAATCAAGGAGATAAGGCCGAGATGCTCTACATTGTTAAAAGCGGCGAGGTTAAGCTTCAGCTTGAGATTCCTGAAAAAGTTGCGCCTCGAACAAAGTCAGAGAGGGAAACGGCTGGCAAGCATTTGAAAAAGTCAGAAGTTAAAGTCTCATCGATCACCGAAGGTCAATTTTTCGGGGAGGAAGTCTTGTTAGGCTTGAAAAAAAGACAATTTACAGCATTATGCACTGTGAGCAAGACCGTTCTATTCAAATTAAGCCTGTATAAATTACAAAGCATCAAGGTGATCTTCCCAAAGATCTATAACGCACTACAGCAGGCAGCTAAAGCGAAATCTGAATGGAAATTGCAGAGGCTAGGAGAAGAGTTGAGTCTCCCACCCAATAAAATTCTTGCCTTATTGCCGTCGAATCAGGTAAAATCCCCTCAAAATGTAGAAAAGGTCGAAAGGCAGAAACAAAAGCAGCTTACTGCAACTCAGAAGAAGTTGGAGGGGGAGTTTGGAGTCCAAAAAGACACTCTATCCGTGTATCTCGATTTCGAGAAGTATCGTGAAAAGTATTTCCGAAAAACTTTCGAAAATGAAATAAAAATAAAGGAGCAGATCTATGATGTTCAAAACCAAGCGCCGACACATGAGGCTGAAGAGGATCGGCCTCGAGATTGGTTTGACATTGAGAGCGTGCATATGTACCACTCTACTCAGAAATTTTTAAAAAGTCTCACATTCAAAAAAACGAGCTCTGTAGCTCTTCAGATAACGCCGGAAGATAAATTGACAACAGCAATTTCAGTTTCCGATATGAAAAGTTCTCCTCCTGGACTCTCTGTGCTTCATACTCCAAAGCTTTCAATGATGTCATCTCGTAGAGAGCTGTTTCTTGCTCCCAGTCGGACCAAATCCCCAGAATTGTCGGAGTTTCTAGATTCTCCTTTGAAGATTTCAGGGCCAACGAGCGTCAAAAAGAATGATGATAACGACGCAAAAGGCATGAAAATCAATCTTTATTCGCATCAAAAACCTCTCCAGAGCTTTTCAAAGTATGGGGATGAACCTGATTTGCCCTTGTCTCCGAAAATCAATGTGAATAGCATCTCTACACGAGGATCTGCATCCCATCGGCCTTTGAAATCGCTTGATACAGCATTACCAATCGCTCATGCAGGAACGCTGACCTTAAACACAAATTATGCGACACCAGTGAAGTCACTTCAAGAGATAGCGAAATCCCTCCCGGTAACAGCGAGAAGAATCAAGTCGATAGGGGATGCGCTGGCGCAGAAAAAAGAAAAATTACCAGTTGAGCCTGAGATTGTGAACAAGCATGTCCACTTAGTAAAAACTGGGAAAAATGCTTTTAGGGAGAGGAAATTAAGCGACGTGTTGAGTCCAACAAACTATTTTGAGCATAAACTGACTGAGAAATTTATCTCCACAAAACACAACTTATTCAGAAAGAAACCCTCAAAGGATGTCGTTCTTGAAAGGGAATACACATCATCTCCATTAGTTTTTTTGAAAGAGACCAGTAAATGATTTTGTTTTCTCTCCAAAGCATTTATAATTTCGAGAAAACTCCGCTATTTACTGGTATTCATCTGTGACTCTCATGTTTCTATGAGAGTGACGCAAATGTTTTTTTTGGTTTATTACATTCTTTCCAAAGTAATGGTTAGAAAACTCGTGTATTTAGAAATATCCTCTTATATTTTAATCTGGATAAGACACGTTCTCTCAATAGGACTTCTTGATTAGCTATTGTCTATGATTATCTTACACTAACACCAAAGAGAACGATTTTTTATCATTGTTTTGAGCGAATTGTAAAAACTCTACTATAAATTTCCGAAAAATTCATTTCAAGGACTATATTTGTACCACTATTGAAAACAAAGAAATTTAAATATCTTTCAGATGATGGCAACAAGTACAGAAGTAAAGACGCTCTGGCTGGGAGACTTGGATCCATGGATGGACGAAAAGTGGGTGACAGAAGCTGTTAAAACAGTGGGTAAGAAACTACCCTCCATTCGAAAACACCTTTGCTAAATTTATCTTTTTTGTGCATTTCCAGCCAAGCCAGTGAACGTGAAGATTATCAAAGATAAAGTCACAGGACTCCCTGCAGGTAACGGACCTTAGCATTCCAATAGCCTTACAGTGACCCTGCCATATTTCTATGATAAAGGATATGGATTTTTAGATTTTTCAAGTCATGCCGAAGCTGACAAAGTGCTGAACACATTGAATGGCAAACCAATCCCAAACACCTCTAAGTAAGCACAGTCGCACTATGATCTGAGTTAATCTATTGATGCACTTTAGAAAATTTAAGATGAATTGGGGAAGTTTAGGAGCAGGAAAAACAGAAATGACCACCACAACACCAACTGCATCAAGCATTCTCGCAACCAAAGTAGCTGCTCCAGTCGCTGATTTCTCGGTAAGTTCAACTATTTTCTTGAAGAGATTAATTTATACGAAATAGATATATGTCGGTGATCTCGATCATTCGGTCACGGACCAGGACCTGCATGATTTTTTCTCAAAAAAATTCGGAAGCAGCATTGTGTCAGCCAAAGTCATCACCGATCCAGTGACTCGTATCTGCAAGGGATACGGATTCGTTAAATTTTCTAATTTCGAGGACTCACAGCGTGCCATAAAAGAAATGTACGGAGCACTTCTTCGTGGACGACCTATCAAAACTAGTCAATCTTACACAAAAGGAGGCTCAGCGGCCGACCCTGCAACCATTCTCCAAAGCCCTGGCCTGCAAAATAATCCTTATTATATGATGTATGCTCAAATGGCAACGAACCCGATGCTTTACTACCAGCAAATGTATTCTCAGATGGGGTACAATCCTGCTATGTTACAGCAATATTATGGACAGATGGGAGCCGGCGGTATGCCAACCACTCAAGGCATGGATCAAAGCGGACAAGCGATGATGGCGGGAATGGATCCTACACAGATGATGCAGATGCAACAGATGCAGCAATTACAGCAAATGGGTATGATGGGAATGATGGGAGGCGGAATGACAGGTATGCCCGGAATGCAAGGCATGGCTGGTATGGGTGGAATGGACCAGCAGCAAATGATGAAAATGATGCAACAGCAACAGCAGCCCCAGCAGCAGACTACTACCCAGACTCCAACGACGCAGCAAATGAGCGATAATACTTCGACAGGAGGTACTGGTCAAATTGCTGCTTTTAAGGAGGCGCTGGGAACTAAAATTACAAGACCGGAGAAAAAAGTTCTTGTGCAATATCAGGACGATGACGAGGAGGTAATTATCAAAAGAAAGCTATGAGCGAATCTCTAATACGTTTTTTTTTTATTTAGATGGTGATTGAGCCAGGAGAGGAGAAAACCGACGAGTTCATAAGAATCAGCGCGAATCATTTATATACTAAATTGAATATGGAGATACTCTTCGAATAATTAGTTGTAAAGAGTTTGTTTTATGCGTTGTATGAGTAAAGAAAACGGAAAAAATTCTTATTGTCTTTTGTCTGTGCACAGCGTCAGCTGAATTTTCAAAAAAAAAAAGAGAGTGCGCTTCCAACCAGTAGCATTTTGAGATTTTTTTAAATTAACGTTAGAGCTCTATTTCATAAATTTCAGGAATAAACTCTCCATCGGAAAAGGAAAAAAACTTCATTTACAAATGGGGTGCACCAATTCAAAGAAGAACGAAGCAGTCGTTCCAATCAAAGTGGACATGCCTCGCTCGCCGTGGCTATCTTGCAGTAGAAGCGAGCACTCAAACTCGAGAACTAATTCTCCTCGTGTATGTAGTACTCCGAACAACGTTTGCAGCAATCGACCGAGCCTTTCGGAGTTTCTTTCTGTTCACCCAGAGTCTCAAATTCTTGACTCGACTTTCTCCGAAGACCACTGCAAAACCCCGCGTGCGGACGCGAGTCCTTCAAGTGAAAATCGACCAGCGCGAAAGAGATCGATACTCGAAAGTATCAGAGAACAGATCAAGCAAGATGATATAAAAGCGAAAGAACGGAGAATGAGAGAAAAAGCTTCAACTTTGGTAGATAACCGGCCATATCAGATTCGAGTTAATGGAATGCTGGTAGCAGAGTCGTCGAACTCAAAGAGGTGTATTTTAGATGATACGATAAGAACGCCTCGAGCCAGCTCGCCGACAGGATCGACGTGTGATTCGGTCTCTAAACGAGGGATTCTAAAGAATGGCCCGAAGAGGTCTCCTTATCGGAAAACAAGTGACTATACAATGAAAACAGTCAAAATAGTGATCAGTGGCTCAGAGCAGCCGAGCTCCATGCCGGATCTTGATTCAGGACGTCATTCCGTGGATACGCTGAGAATTCCTACACCGGAGAGAATGAGTATCAGACGGGGGAATAGCAGCCCCAGAAGAGCGGTGCAGAGGTTTTCTACTTTAGAGCCAAGGGTTAGTATTGATAAAGATGACCAGAGGGATGAAATTTTTGGAGAACTTTAAGGAAAGACTATTGAAGCTCAGAAGAAAGAGCAGCAGCAATATTTGGAAAGTTTAACGTAATTATGTCGAGATGTCGACAATCATTTTGAAAAAACTGTATCTAATCCTGATTGATAAACGCCATTACATTTTTTTTTGCATGACTACTTATAAATTATGAGTAATTATTATTTATGTATTGAAAATATTATTATTTGAGCTGCAAATTGAATTTTGTGTCTCTTTCTTATATGATAACCAGCTAAATCTCCAAGGAAAATAAACTACTACCTACACTTCACTGCTGGTCATATAAGCTGATATTGAATCTAAATGAGTGAGAAACACTGAACAATACAGTTTTCATGAAGATCTACGCTGTTTTATCAATAAATAAGATTCAGATACAGTTCGCGATTTAGAGGTGATTTCTCCTTTATTCTTCTTCACGTAACCAATCGTAGCTATCTCGTAGTCGAATATTTTGAAGACAAATGCCTCAATGTGAGGGCTGCAAAAACAAGTTTAAGTTCTCTAATCAATCTGTACCATCTCACACAAAGTTAGTCTAGAGTCAACATCTTTGAAAATACTTTTCATTCTTAACCCAACTTTATTTCACACTACAATAGGATAAATCAACAACATCTCTAGACTCAATGAAATTCCCTTATCCTTTGTACAAAATTACCTTAGGCCTCAAAAATTTACATGCAACAGTCAGCTGCTTTCATATAAACAGCACAAGCATCCAATTAATGAGAATGAAACCCTTTTATTATAGCCACACAACATTGAACAATTTCTAATTTCACTTGAACAATTTGATTTCGGTTCAATCAGCCTTAGATTTGTTACGCGCAAATTTAAAATATTTTCCGCGATAGAAGTAGCCTTTTTCATGAAACGTAGCTCGAAACCCTCAGAACTCACCGAATACTATAAAGCCCACCTCAAAAGAGCCAAGGGAGCTGACGGCAAAGACTTGCTGTCTGAACCCCAGCTTTCACTCGAAACTTCAAAGTCTCAATCAAGCCATGCGACTCATTCTCCAGATCCTCTAAAGCTTATCTGCAGATTACACCCAGGGAAAAAGGTCGTCGCACTCTCCCTCGACCCTACAGCAAGCAATAAGCTCCTTTGCGTGTTTTGCCTTCAACAGCAGAAACATCAGAAAATTGTAGAAATCTCTGAATGCTTTGACTCTATAGAGGTGAACCAACTGAGTGACAAGCTTCTTCGTATGTTTCAAAGAGAATCCGTCACAGAGGATCCAGTAGTGAAATCGGTGCTTACGCAGATTGAAACCACGTTTGAGTCTTATGATAAATGCCTTCAAGAGATTAAAGAAAACCTCATAGACAAAATCGTGCAAAAGCTTTGGAAAACTGCTTTCAGTTCAATGAATTACTCCTCAGTTCAACTACTAATGGACAAGATTACATCGATGCTAGAAGACATTTCGATGTCAAAACTTGAAAAATCAGCCGAATTCTGGACTCGATTTAGCTCGTACTGGAGCCAAGCGACTGAGTGCTTAGAAACCGTTCGAGACGAGCGAGTAAAACTAGTCAAAGACTGCAATGTGCTTTGCGAAGATCTAAAGCAGAAAGTACTTGAAACTCTCACAGAACTAGAAAATTTCGTCAAAGAAAGGGTAAACTCTCCAATCAAACTGCTTTTGGACTTAATTTTTCCTTACAAGACCTCTGAGGTTTCATGTACGTTCCCAATTCTCAACATTTACCCTGATCGAGATATAAGAGTCCATTGGAAACTAGACACGACGCATACTGGTATACAAAAAAGTGTTAGCGAGTGACCCATGAAAATTTGACTAGAAATTATCACATCTCTTGAAATTTCGCCATCAAAAGAATATTTCGCCACAGCTTCCGAAGACGGGCGAATTTATTTGTGGAATATTGAAGGGATGACGATAGAGCATACTTTTGAGATAGGAAGTAGTGATTGTGTTGAAGTCCTCAAAACTCATTTGCTATTATATTAGATGGAGATCAGTTTTGCAGTTCACTGAAATTTTCGCCGGATTCTAAGCTGCTTCTCGTGGGGACTGAGAATGGCATGCTAATCACCATAAACCTAGACACCTATCAAAGACTTTCTAAGGACCACTTCTTTGAATCAGGTGAGATTTTCCTAAGATAACCTAGCAATACTCACTGCGAACTGCTAGCAATTACTGGGTTGGGAGTCTCAAAAAGTGCCAGTAAAATCGTCCTTGCAGCAGGTAACGATCAGGCAGATCTCATGATCTTGGAGGCGAAAGACCTGAGACATGAAGCGTTAAAGATTCATGGTGCTATCTCCGCCGCCCATGAAGGTACTTTATCTTGAGTTACCGATGTTTATTTGACACGAATGTTAGGTCCAGTGTTTTGCGTTGAGGTTTTTGAGAACAGAAATATCGTCATCACTGCTTCTTGGGATGGCTCTATAAGATTCTGGGACCTTACTTCAGGGAAGAAAGTGAAAGAGATTCCGGCTGCTCATTCAAGTAATTGAAATTGATGAAGAAATTCTAACTCAGATTATTAAATAAAAATAGATCGAATATTTACGATGACGTATGTTGAGCAAACCCAGACACTCAAAACTGGCGACTCAAGAGGTTGCGTAAAATATTGGAATATTTGGAAAGGGATCTGTACGAAAGTGATAAATGACCATTCCCTAACAGGTATTTCATCGTATTCTTCGATTTGAAAAGAAGTCATGATTTATTATTGTAGCCGTCTCCTCGATAGTAGCTCCAAAAGGTGGAAAATACTTGATTGCTGCTTATGATAGTGGACAAATTGTGATCAGAGAAATACTCTCAGGAAAGTTGGTAAAAGCGATAAACGAAGCTTATTTTTCAGGTAAAACTAATATTAGTGGTGTGAATGATTAACAAACCTTTTGAAGATTGGATAACGTCAGTTCTCGATGTTCCTCAGTCTAATATGATCGTGTCCTGTTGGCAGAAGTCACTGAAATTTTTCTGTTTTTAAAATCCTTGGATTTTTTATTGAATTACCAAGGTCATTTATTTTATAGACTAAATAATAAGTTGCAACTCATATGATCGATCTATTGTTCTGTTTCCCTCTCTCAATTTCCAGAACGATAGACTTAACTATAAATCACTAACAGTAAATTGTGAAAATAGAATCTCTCAGAATTTTAAACTTCTTTCCATGGCTCACATTTTGATTTGCTATCAGAAAAGGACATTTGTAAGTTATGTTGATTCGAAATTTAAAAGGCTTTCACTCGTCGCGATTAACTCGACAAGCTTTGTAAATCACACATTTGAAATATACCGAAGTCCCACGAAAGAAAATGCCAACTAATTCCTTAAAACTTATACAGCCAAATCACTCTCCTCAGACTCAGAAATACATTTACGATAAATTTATTTAAAAAGAGATTTGGCAGCTCTAACAGCGTTCGGAGTTGGAGTTAAAGATCTATTAACTTGTTGGTGCTCCCCAGTAGATGCATATTTCCCGATGCTCGAGTGTTTCGTAGAAGATATATTCGGGGACAATGCTTTCTGAAAACTTGAGGTCTCCAAACTCTTTTTCCCTTTCTTCTCTTTTTTCACCGAAGAAAGACCCGATTCCAATATCGCCTGTGTCTCCTTATATCTATTCATCGTGCTTCTTCCGGGCGGAGTCATCGATCTCGCTTTCCCCTTGTTCAGCAAGCTTTCTGCACACGTTTTCTCGGGTTCTTTTTGGAGCGTTATAAAGTCTTGGAACGTTACGAAACCGCCTCCAGTCCTCACAAACAAGCTTCCGTTAACCTTTTTAATGTACACCTTCTTGTTTCCCAAATCATACATCCCATCTCCGCTGTAGTTAACCTGCAAAATCTCCCTTTGGCATTTAGGTTCGCTTTTCTGAGGGTAGGACTTCTTGAAATTGCTAAAACCAGGAATATCGTCAATGGTCTCATCATCGTCTACGCAATCCAGCTGATAAAGCTCCTCTTTGGCTTTCTGCGAAGCAGTGTTGCTAATGAAAGACAGATTATTAGAGTCTCTTTGGGTTCTTTGTCTTTTTGGCTCAGAGTTTGCTACAGCGTTGGTTGCATTTTTAAGAGTTTCTTCAAGCTCTTTCATCTTTTCATTCAGTTTTTTCATCTTTTTCTCTTGCGCTTCGTTCTTCTGAATCTGAGCGAGCAGCTCCTGTTGCTTTTGAGCGTTATTACTTTGCTCGTGCATGAGCGCTTCTTTCAATTTATCGTTTTCAGCTTTGAGTTTCGCAACGAAATCGTCAGTGTAAGTTGCTTTTGCGGGTTGTTTCTTTTTCTGAGAGAGCGGATTGGATATAAGCTGACCATGGGAGGTGAGTTGTTTGTTTTCTTCGCGAAGTAGATTTATTTCCGCTTCCTTTTGCTTTAGCTTCTTTTCAAGGGAAGCGACCTTTTGGTTGAGTTCGTAGAAAACATTCGACTTCGCATCGAATGTTTTTTCGGAAGATTTGTGAGTTAGTTGACTGACTTTGGTTTCAGTGCTCAGTAAACTCACGCGAGAGTTAGAATGACTTGCTTTCTCATCGCCAATTGTTGTTTCGAGTCGCTTGACCTGGGTCTTTAAGCTGTCGTTTTCTGACTGAATCTTTTTGAACTCTTGAGAAAATTTCTCCATTTGACCCAAAAACTCAATAAAGAAGGAGCTGTTCTCTGAGTCTTTCAAACTTTCCATCAGTTTCTGATTCAAGGCTGTGAGTTGGCTAGAATCTGATTTTTCAAAAGGCATATTCTCCTTGTCTTGACTGATCTGAGTGGCTTTCTTAGTTTGGTCCTGAGGAATATTGGTCTTACTTTCGGCGAGGGGTTTAATTGAGTGTTGGCTTTGCGTTTCTTTTATGTTTTCAACGATAGTTTCTAGACTCGCACTCACACAGTCGTGATGCGAAGTATTAATGGACGAGACGTGAGATGGCCCTTTGGAATTTTTGTGACTGGTGCATTTGCTGTTTAATATTTGCTTCTTGATGGGAGAGTAAACGGATGCTTCGGATTTACGCAACGAAAGACTCAAGCTTGGACATGGGGCTTTTTGGTCTTGAAACTCTGGGTTTGGTAGATCCAGAGCATTATTTTCATTAGTGTCCTTCGTTTCTAAATCAGAGATAGTGTTATGGAACGACTTTGAGAGGCTTGTTTCATCAGTAGCAGTGTCCGTGTCGTGTTTGGACGCGCTGCCTTTAGTAGGGTTTTTTTCAAGTTTTTCTTCATTTATCGAGACAGATTCATGATTTGCGAATGACGTTTCATGCGACAAAGTTGCAACTGAATTGTCCTCGATTTCTGATTGTTTTTCTGAGATCTCTCCAAATCGGTTGCGTTGCTCTTGAAACGCTCTTATATTCCCGGCAGTATCGACGATAAACTCAAAAAGGACTTTAATTATTCGAGTGTCAGAAGGAGTTTGGTTTTTTGAGTCTTGATTGTGTTGAAAATTGGACCATTGAGCGAAGCAGTTTCCCTTAAAGCGTTCAAAGTCGCTAACACTATAGACGACGAAGCCTATAGGTACATCTGACTTGAGGAGGGTGATCTTGACGAGATTCTCTCCTGCGATTACAGGTATAATTATGTTGGAGTGTCTGTCAAGGACTGGAATGTAGCCAATAGACATAGTTTTATCAGGTCCTGTTTCGAGCGATATCTCGCATTTGAAACTTTTGTGGTCAGCGGCTGGGTCAGAGTGGCAGAAAGCCTTGATTGAAGCGCTAATGAAACTCTTGGGAATGGTGATTTTTGTTGCCATTTGCTAACAAATTAAAATTATATTCGTTAAATGCGGAACTTTTATTTATCTATCAATTAATTCGTGTTTATTGCTAAAGGTACTCAAGCCTGCGATCAACGAAGGCTGATTTGACTGATCGATTATTAGCAGAGGAATGCAACTAATTCCCAGGCCTGGTCGATAAGATTAGCTGTTTTAATGGTTTGTTTTTGCGTACGTATAATTATAAGATAGTTTATTCTATATAACTGAAAACAAAAGTTAACGATTTTAATTTTATTTAGATCCATACCTATTTATCGGAAGGATCTTTTCAGGGGCGAATCATGAAGCTGGTGTCTGTTTTGAGTCGACCAGTAAAGGTGTAGCAATTGAATAGTCCAAGTGAAGATTTTGCAACAAAAAAATGGAAAATGTTATTCAAAATATGTTCTTTGCTCATTGATGCTAACGTTTACTAGTAAACACTTTAGTTCGTCACTAAAACCAATTAGATATCTAGAATGACTTCTTCCAACAAAAGAAGTGTCAATTTAAATTCACTGTTCAATTAGCAAACAAATCTACATTCAGATAATCTTGAATTTCTGTAGTGTCACTTCGAACATGAGAACAATTGCACTTACTTAATCTCGTGACCGAAAGACAAAGAACGAGTCTCTTAATGTCATACATTTCTGAAAAGATTCAATTAAATTAAGTACTGTATTCAAACACCTGAGTAAAACCGCCACAGTTCGGGTTCGCGTTGAGCAATCCATAGCAGATAGAATCTCGAGGGTCTCTCCATCACACTCTCAATCGAATATCATCCTGCAAAATCAAATATTGTGAACTTCGTATGCATTTTTTTTTTTTTGGCATAACCATTAAGAAAAATCAGATCAACCCCCGCCAACATGAATGAGGGCATTACTTCCCTATCAATGTTTGTTTTAATTGCATTATTTATTATCTTCTTCGCCCCTAATCACGCTCATTAGTTTAGAAGATTTGCGCGCACGCAATCAGCAAATTGAAAATAATAGGAATAAAAATCTGAGATGTCGAAAAAGACCTCAAGGATTTACATCGGCAACCTGTCCAAAGGGACTAAATCCGATGATATCGATGAGAAATTCAAGAAATTCGGAAAGATTACCGAGCTCGAGCACAAAGGCCACTACGCTTTTGTCGTAAGTCATTGTATTACATTTCAATCTCACCAATAAATTCTTTTCTTGTTTGCTTAACAGCAATTCGAGAGCTTAAAGGAAGCTGAAGACGCTGTCGCTGAAATGGACAAGACTAGCTTAGATGGAAATAAAATCGCTGTGCAATTCGCAGGTAATTTCAAATAGAAAAATGGTGGTGAATTCTCCTTCTCTAGGTGTATTTGAAAGAAGAAGAAGTTCAGATAGAGACAGAGACAGATCCAGAGACAGAGACAGAGACAGAGGCCCTTCCAAAAGAGACGTATGCTATAATTGCGGCAAAAAAGGACATTGGTAATGTGAAATTTCCCTTTGCTGATTCTGAATGATGAAAAGTTTTTCATTTTCTTTCTTTTTGATGAGATGAACCGATGATTTTATGTTGTGTGTTCTGTTTTTTCCCTTGGAGATGATGCCTATTCCTTGGTGATGTTCTCTTTGCTGAATTCATGAAGATGACGAGAAGATTTCGCTTTTCCGTGAGGAGAACCGGAGCTCACTCTGATGATTCTGAATTCGACTAGGAACTTCTGCTCCTACTCTCTTTCTATATCCTTTGATGTCCCCACACCTGCTGTCTTCCTTTGGATCTCTGTCTATATTCTGTTTAAGATGATTTCTCTCTCTTGGAGATGATCGCAAAAAACAAATTCTAATTTCTCCATTGATGACTTAGGGCCAATGAATGTCGCGAAGGCAGTTGGAAGCAAGATTTTTTCACGATTATTCCCCCGTAATTTTTTTTTCTCAATACAATAGAGACAGATGCTATCGATGCGGAAAGAAAGGTCACACTAAGAGAGATTGCTCGCTGTCAAGAACTCCGTAAGAGGATTTTCTATTCGAGCAATGTGTAATTTTTATGAAATAATAATAGATCACGCAGCAGGAGCCGCAGCAGAAGCCGTAGAAGAAATAGGAGTGACAGCAGAAAGAGATCCCATAAAAACAGAAGATCGAGAAGCCGCTCTGACAGTAGATCTCCATCAAGATCTAGAAAACAGAAGAAGGATAAGAAGGATAGAAAGAGAAGAAGCCCAAGCCGTGATAGCAGGTATTTATTATTCGAATGAATGACATGTTAATGCCAAAATAAGGTCTGGGTCACGATCGAGATCGAGGTCATAAAGATAAGATTTCGAGAATAACTATTTTGATTGCCTGAGAGAAAAATCATCAGGCTTCGCATAATGCATATTAATTGGTTAATTTCTGTGTGAACTGGCTACATAATCAACGGTAACTGAGTATGCGCGTATTCCGAGAATATGAAATAGCACCTAAAAATCTCATGAACTTTCTCAATCTATTCTTCATAAATATCTTAAGCTCTCTCAAAATAAAGTTAGAATCTGACCTGCTAAAGCCTATTCTTAACGAGTAGATCTCACGTTTTGAATATAGTGCAAGGCTCGCAATTATGAGAAAATTTCGGAACACTCTTTTATCATCTTGCTATTGTTGAAGTATACATATCTCCATCTCGATTTTAAGAGTTTTAATTTTTTTTTTGCAGTAATATCGACCTATCTCAAGCAAAATATTGCGGGTATTGAGTTATTTTATGTGATGAGTTTTTTTTGTTTTTTGTCAAATATCAAATGCATATTAACCTTCATTTCTAAGTCTGTTCGTCATATGAGGCCTTTGATGCTGGTCGATACAATCAATATTATGTATTCGATAGATGCAAGAATCTCACAAACTGTCTATCATCTAATGAAGAAAATTGTCTACGATATGACTATTTATCTTGTCTGAGGATCCGCCATGGAGAAATACTGAGAGATTTTGACGTTCATTTGAGTGTTCATTTCTCTCATCAAATTCTTCTTAAGCCATCTCTTGTAAAGAACAAATATCAGCACAAAACTTGCCAGCACGCACAACAACAGGAACATCGGGCCAACAATTCCACTGCTCTTTTTACCAGTTACTTCCGTCTCATCAATAATACAGCTCCTTGGCATCGCAGAGAAACCTTCACAAAGCGCGTCGAACACATCACGACCTTCGATGTTACCTCTATATGTAAAGTTATTTATGACTACAGAAGGCCAGAACTGAATGTTTCTTGTATAAATTCTATCTTGATTAGGCTTTAAGAGTTTTGTATCCGTTTTTCTATCTCCAAAGGTCTCAAAGGACTCATCAACGCATTTTGCGATGTCATCTGGTCTAAGTCCAATAGCCTTAATGGTCTTATTACTGCACTTATGCATCTCAACAGTATGAGCGCATTCTGCATCGAGCTCTTTGAAATAACTCCACCAATAGCTCTGTCCTTGCTTCCAAATACAGAGCTGTCGCAGGTCTTCCTCCAGAGTATCAGTACCTTTCAAAGGTCCTGACGCATCTGGATCAGGAGCGCAGTAAGCTCCCTTAGAAATACAGTTTTCTCTGGTATAGTCGGAATCTGGCATAAAGGATTGCCAGGAGGAATAGTATGGGGTGAAAGAAGCATTTTCCCCTAATCTTGGGATATAAGTTTCGAGATCTTTCACGAATTCAATAGATTTCATATCAGTGGAGGAGAGCCAAACCTCATAGTCGATGGCATTACGCTTAGGGAAGTTAAAGTACATGACCGCAGTGATAACTTTTGGGAACGCTTTTTTTAATTTGTCTCCGGCTTCTTTATTTAAGAGCAGCGTTGGAATATGCACTCCTTTCTCGTTACCATCGCCGATTGGGATAATTCCTTGAGTGTTTTCAACCTGGTTGTCTAATACAATGAGCATTTTCGCGCCTTGGAGCTGTGCTTTCAAAGCCTTGACGGTGAAAGTGCAGTTTCCTCTCTCAGCGACCAGAATTGGAGCGTCATCATCTTCGTCATCCGCGCCTGAGCCGCCGGCTTTCCATTCATATGTGCAGCCGTCTGGAGGGTTCGCGTATTTGAGGTTGCCCACGAGCGTTCTGCCCCAAGGAACGTATCCGAAATTACCAATAGCGACACTTCCTAATTTTCTATTCCACTCCCTAGCCAATTCTGGAGGAGAAGTGATTCTAAGATGGGATTGATATTGCTCTTCGGTCGTGTCTTGAGCGAAGGCGACGTTGCATGTGTAAATTGCGAGTAGCAATGCGATGAGAATAAAGGATTGCTTTCTCATTTTTGAATTGCCTGTTCTTTTTTTCAATGAAATTGGATATTAATAGAGTAAATTTACTCAATGAGCTATATCACGAGATCAAATCTCTTACAAACACCAGAGTGTCTTTTTTTTAAGAAATTAAGCTTATACTGAAACCCTCTACCTCGGCCTACTATGAAAGGAATGAAAAAGTAGATGATTTCGAGAACCATCGTATGCTAATTGTATAAAACAAGCGAGCATCTGTATTATAATGACCAGATCAGTTAAATCCGTATAAATTAATCAAACTCGGATCGAGATTACCAAATTCATTTATCTGTGAAGCTCCTTAGGAAAAATGAACCCAGACTTCTCAGCCACGGTAGAAAGCGTCGCTTTTAATGTTTGTTGAGTCTTACAATAGGAACAGACTGAAATCAAGCTTACCGACGATCAAATACAGAAAGGTAAGAGTTGAATTCTGAAAACTACTTTTTAATCAACGTTTTAACGTGCAATAGAACAAGTCAAGCTAGATTCGTTCTCAGGAATCAAATATCCTTCAAGTAATCCTTGATTTTTTGGCTGTTGCGTAATTTTCTAAAGCTGATGTTGGTGTATCAAAGAGTCAAGTCGTTGACGTAATCATTATCTCAGTTCAAATTAGACAACTTTGTCTAGGGTGCTTGGATTCAAGTCTCGAACCCAATTATCAGAGACGAAAACCTCAAAAAATATATCGTTTACACGATAAAAGTAAGCTCTTGATGGTTTTGATGTATTGCTAATTAGATGTTACAAAGGGAAGCGACGAGCAAGGAAGTTTTGAAGTGTTAAGACGCTACAGCGCCTTTCACACTCTGAGAGCAGTGATGCGCGCCCGGTGGCCTGGAGTTTATATTCCTGCACTGCCAGAAAAGAAATTGATTGTAATGTCTCCTTTTTTCGCTGAGAAAAAAACTTTTTATAGGGAAACCTTGATCCAGAATTCGTCGAAGATAGAAGATATTCTCTTGAGTGTTTCCTTCTGAAAATTCGACAGATCCCTTACCTGTACAACTCTGGTAATCATAATTCCTTGCGCACTCCTCTGACAAATGGATATTTGTTATATTAAGAGGAGTTCCAAGTCTTCCTTAGAAGTCAATTGCAAGACATCAAAACTGTACGTTTAAAATTTTTTTTTTCATGGGTCATGCTCCTCACCTTTTGCTAGAGTCTCTTGGCACTCCCAAAACCCAGCTACGATGCTATCATTAACAAATACGCTACTCATTTTGGACACTTATCTGGAGTAAGCTCTTTCTTGTGTGTTTCCAGGCTCAGCGTTTTTGTGTTATTTTAACAGATCGAATTGACTAATGAAGTCGCACTCAAAATTGGAAATTTCCAGGTCTTCCTCAGAAAGATCAAAGAGCAATACAATGTAATGAACTCCTTTGCATATTTGAATTCATGAAATGTCTTCTTTTTCAGGTCTACAAGCAAATCGCAAAGAGTCTTGCCAACGTCAAGCGCGATTATTATGACCGATTGAGTAAATTTCTTGTTTAGTTAGTAATGACTGAAATCAATTATCTCATTCAGGCTTATTCCACAAATCGCTTCTTCTTGATTATGAGGACAAATGCCTTACGGAATTCACCAACGGCGTGCAAACACCTTACGTGTTCAAATCAGAGGCCAACTCAGCCTTATCCTCCGAGATCGCTGCCATAGTAATTGAAATCATTGTTAAAATCAATCAATTGAATATATATAGAGCCAAGCCGCCTCAAAACCCAGCTTTGAAGCTTTTTATAAGAATCTCAAGCGAGAACAGAACGATATCGATGTAAATATTATCGCACACGTTTCTTCGGAGCATAACAATTGCATATTTATTGAAATTCAATTAGGCATTCATAGAAACCTTAGAATCTCGTGACTCATTCCAAACTCTCAGACTGAAGCTACAAGAAAAAGTGAAGACTGATGGGACTGAGAAGATGAAAATCTTGTCTGGCAAAACGACTTTGAAAACAATTTTCTCTTCCAAAACTCGTGATCAACACGCCGTGGATTATGACAAGAACATTGATCAAGTATGTTTCTATTTTCTACGACGTCGTCTCATCAATTTTTGAAATTAGAACATGAAAAACATTGAAAGTGTTACCGTCCTTTTCGATATGATTACTCTCATTGTTGCGTTCATGGAGATCGACAAATTCAAAGTTATTTCTTGATTTTGCGAAATTTAAAGGAACCTTTCTAGGCTGAGAAAGTGAAAAACTTCCTCGCAGTCACAAAGCAAATGGGCACGAACGAACTAACACTTAGCGCGCATGTAATTGATTTTTCATGAAAATATATTTCTCATTCCATATCTTTTACGTTAGATGAACGCTTTTTGGACCGGAGTGACCCAGGCAGATGCTCTGAAAAATGTGCAAGTGGAGAAAGATGAGCATATGTACATTTCGAAAAACCCACAATAGAGCTCATGATTTAGTGCGGTTTGAATGAAGGAAATAGTTAGTTAAATAGCTAGCTTATATGTGTTGTCAGAACTATCATCAAGTGAGGTTAGATTGAATATGTTGCTTTTATTTGTATTGATAGTTCAAATTACAAATTTCTATTAAGATTTCTGCTTAAGGATCAACATAGATGGCATACGATGATACTCAGAGTTCAAACAACAGATAGATAGATAAAGAGCTTTCGATCGAAACTGTTGAGAACAGAAAGGTATTTGTTAAAAGTTTAAGATGAGTTGTCGATAGCATACTTAGTTATGAAAAATAACTTGCTGTAGTGATATACAAAAAATAATAGAGATATCAACTATTTTTAGTTAAACTGAAGGTACGAATTACTTCATTATGTTTATTAGTATTTATTATGCATAGATGATTAGTGAGTGTCAACTAAAGTCTGAGAAGAATAGTCAAGGTCAGAGCGATTTTAGCCTAAATTACTAATAGATGTAAATATGAGTAAATTTTTTTAGTTGGATAGTAATCCAGATCATTAGTAAAGATCTTCGAATCTGAAATTATAAGTATTTCAATCATCAAAGCGGCAGTTATTGTTTTTAGTCTTGAAAAAATAATTTGATTTAAATCTTAAATTTCAAATATTCCAGGATCAACAATTTACACCTTTGAGTTCTCATTAATTAGTTGAGATTAAGAATCGATAATTGCTAATTGCCAAGTTTATCCTAGGCTGATAGCTCATATTTTACTCAAATAGCATTTGTTTCCCTTATTGCTAATGTATTTCATTGAAGATATTCATTAATTACCTCTTTACAAATAATGACAGTAATATTTTGTTATGAATTAGAAAATTTATTATAATTACGATTTTTCAAATACAATATATAATAAAACCTGTTCATCATGATTATATCCTCTGTTTTAAAGACTTTGGTCAAAATGAAAAAAAAAAAACCTTTCCATCCTAACAATGCTTAATTGGAGATTTACAGCGTGCGTCCTTCCATACAACAGACTCTCACAACCAGAAAGTTTATTGATGGCAGATATATCTAAAAAAATAAAATTTTCACCATGCCACTCTCAAATTGTTCAGTTTTGTCTGAATTTATAAAAACAGCGTTTTCTAAATCCATCCCTTCTCAACAACAATCTTAAATTCGAAATTATTTAAACTATTTTTATTGCAATTTTTTAAACTGATCAACGCATCAGAAACTTGCTATGAATCTCGATAAAGTAGCTTCCTTCAACAAGCCACACACGTTCTAACTTCTCTTTCATAGTCGACCAGAGTAAGCGACTCTCTTCTTGGTGCAAGAGTTTTCTACACACTATTATCAATCATTTCCTTCATAATCTTCGGATTATATGACAATCAATTCAAAGATGCCTTCATTGAACACGGCTACATATATCTTGGAGCTTTCTTTGGTCTACTTACGATAACCATACGATACTACCTGACTTGTGGGCAAAATCCTGGTTATTTAGATAAAAATTTAGAGAAAATTCGGGAAGAGGAGAATAAAGAAACTGGTAACTGCTTGTGCATACATTTTGGTTTGAAACCTTCATAGATGAGAGTGAGAAAGAAACAAAAATTCCGATACATTCTAGTGATAACTCGCATATGGTTAATACTGAGGGAAACATCATTGAATTGAAAGAAAATCCATTGATTGAACTCGCTTCTGATGAGCACACTAACTCAGACCCTCGGCCTCCAAAACACTTTTGTGACAAATGTCAAATCGTGCAAGATTATCGCTCCAAGCATTGTCATCTTTGTGGGAGATGCATTAGAAAATTTGACCACCACTGCTTTTGGGTCGGTAATGGATGATCGCAATTGATTTCTTTATAATTATATATTCGGTGAGTGTAGGTGGATGCATTGGAGAGTTCAATCACGGTAGTTTTACGACGTTTTTAATTCTTCAAACAATACTACAGTGTTGGTTGATCTACATCGTAAAATTGTTTCAACCCTTGTTTGGGAGCTAACTCAAAATGCTTTAGTGTTGTGATGGTATGGACAGACCGAAAAGCATGAAATCTAAAGAATTTGGAGCATTTTGTATTCTTGGACTTGTCCATTTGTCGTTTCTGGGCTTTGTGGTAATAAGAGATCCTCTATTCACAATGACTCTAATAGCATGCTATCAAAGGGGTCACTTGCGGTCTTTCATGTGTTTTTAATATGCAGCGGACAAACGACCTGGGAATTTTTCAGAAAGGATAAAATTGATTATCTAAAGTTCTATCCACAAGGATTTTCGCCGTTTGACTTTGGGCTATGGAAGAACATCAAATCTGTTTATTTTCACAGAAACATTCCAATGTAAAGTTTTCTATTTTTGCAGTAGGAGTGACGATAATTTTAATAGGGATTGGACTCTACCTTCAATAGAGTATGCAAGAGAGAATAACAGGTTCAATTGGTGTGAGAACGAGTATTGGAGTTGCTGTTAGTGGCTTTCTTCAATGCTACCAGGAAAAATTTCATAAAATCTCGCAAACTTCATAATATTCATTTCATTTAACTTGTATAATCATCCTTTTGTCTGAAAGGTAATTTTAAACATGTTGAAGAGCAGCATGAAACGATTTGAATTTCAATTGAATTGACATTTTGGCGATCGAAAAAAGTTGCTATTCGGGGAAAATATCATATCCGCTGCGGGGTTGCTCAGAAGATTTTCATTAATTGAATCTAGTGCTCGTCCGATTAGCTGCTTGATTCAGTGAAAAAAATTTTGTAAAGAACTCAGAGATGATATGTTTTGCGTATAAACGACTGAAATTGATAATTTCTATGTAAGGATCAAAACTTATCAAAAAATATACTCTCAAAAATGAAGTATTTCTTACGAATAAGCTTTGATAGAACCAAACTCACAAATTCAGTAGTAATTTGGTTCCTCAGTATTATTTTTTGCAATCAAATTTGGAAATAGGACTATTAGCACGACTTTAAAAAAAATGCCGGCTAATTGGAACTGCTTGGTGATATCGCCTGAAATAACCCTGTTTTAGTTAGTTATCCCGTATCTCTCTGATTTGGGGGCGATTAATTTAATTATCTTCTTTCCAGGGACTGTTTTGTCCCTCAGATCCATCAGGCCCGCCAAAACTTTTCGAAGTAACCAAGGATTGCTGCAATGGGATGCTTGTGGCTGGCATCGTAGGGTTTATCGTTATTGTGGTCATGTCATAATTATAGCCCTCAAATAAAACTATTCATTTTCAAATAAGGTTCATGAACAGCTAATCTCAATACCTTGCACGGAGTTTCGCCTCAGCAGAATTGCATTTTGTCTTAAAGTGTCATCATTCTCGTCTTTCCAATCACTCGTTGAACGTGAACCTTCAATTTCCTAGAGTTAAATAGCATCATTCATCTGATTTTGAGTAAAAGATTTCATACCTTATTTGGAATGAAAGGCGGAATTATTTCTTTGTTGTTAAGTTTATTCCAAGGGTAATCTCGTAGCCATGGGTGATTTTTGACCTCAGACGGTCCATCCAAACCAAGTCGGTGCAATGGCTTTCTTTGGATCAACTGTAGACAAAAAATAAATTAATCGTTTCAACTCTTGCGCTACAAAGTTCTACTTTATTAATGAAATCTGCTGCTTCGAGGGACCACCCTTCAGGAATCTCATTCTTTTTTATTTGGACCTGTCGAGCCATGATTTGGTCTCTGATTTCTTTTCTATCCTTTCCGACGTATGGCCTCTAATCGAGACGATAATAAATTCATTTTCGATAACAATAAGAATATTATCTACCCTTCCAAGCATGCATTCATAAGCTATAACACCAAGGGCGTAGTAATCAACAGCCACTCCATGATTTTGCCGACACATCACTTCCGGTGCTACAACAATTCAAAGTTGTTATATTCCACTATTCGAAAGAGAGAAATAGTGTACCCATGTATCCAGGTGTTCCACTTGTGTCACTAGAGTTATCAGGTCGCCAGACTCTCGCAATACCGAAATCAGTCAACCGTAAATAACCTATGCAAATTAGTGAAACCCAATGAATCTGCGATGAATGAGAAAAGTGGTACCTTTCTCGTCAAAGACGAGGTTTTCAGGCTTGACATCTCTGTGTAAAATACCGTTTGAGTGTAAAAATTCGAGAGCGGTCACGATGCAAGCAACGAAGAACTCTGCAGAAAAATGGTATAAACCGCTGCTCTGAATTGATTCTTAATTACTTGTAGCTTGTTCTGAAAACGTCCGATGTCTCGCAATATGATACCGAAGATCTCCTCCAACGAGTAAGTCCATCACCAAGTAAAGATTTTCTCGGTCCTGGAACGCATATATCATATTCACCAAAAATCTATTCCAAATTCTCTCTTAGTCATTGTTTTTCTTTAGCAATTACGGATGCTTAAGTTGTGATAGCAGTTGTCGCTCATTCATCACTGAGTTCACGCTTTTTTTGGTAATAATTCTATTGTAAATGTTATTCATTTAGTTATTTTGCAGTGAGCTTGATTCCACCTTGCTTTGGACATTTCCTTCATAGCGTAAGGCTTTTTGGTCTTCTTTTGTATGACTTTCCAGACCTGCAGAAATATTATTTAAGCGTCTAAATCAGATGTGAGAGGTTGACCTTTCCGAAGCCACCTCGACCGAGGACATACTCATACTGAAAGTTTGAAGCGGAGAGAGCTTGTTGGGGAGTAAAGTTGAGAGAAGGAGGGATGAGAATTAGTGATTACCTGAAGTTTTTTCTTGGGCCTCGGATTTGAACGAGCAATTTCCCATGGACGGTGGATCTGGTAGAAAAAATTAAAGAACTGCGGACAATATAATTAATTAAAATTTAGTACAGAGCTAAGTTTAAGTTATTTATTTAGGAGATAAATGTGATTTGTTTGGTTACTACCTCCCGAATGCCCCTATCTGGAGCAACAAAGCTGAAAAGGTAGGTGAAAATCAGCGTAGCAGAGGTGAGCTAGATTGTATTACACTGATAGGCAAAAAGCTAAGTATGAAATAGCTGCTGTTGAGATAGGAATTAACGAAAAAGTATCTGTTAAATGAGTCAATGACCCTTTCTGTCTGTTTTTTTAGAGTATTGATGTAAATAGCTATCTATTATTAAGAGAGAAAAACAGGGAAATTTTTTCGACTTTCAAGTTTTACATAAACTCTGATCTTTTATAACTTTCTCTCAGGCTGGCATTTTCCAATATTTGAAAGAGAAAACTAATTTAACTAAGACTTGCACAAAACTTGACGCTTTTTGTGGAAAGTATAATTATTTGATGAGTTATTCAAGTACGATATTGTCATAATTATATGAATAATTTGGATGCAATATGAGAACAAAAAAAAAATACATGAATAAGATGGCGAAACAAGGAGAGAATTAAGAGATCAATTCGATCGACTTTTCTAAATGAATCTAGGGAACTTTCTCAAGGAAGATATTGGGCTGTTCTTTGGTGTAATACACATTATCCTTATTGTCATTCTTTGAATATTGAGACACCCTAATCGATACAACGTTGCCTTATCGAGGCTCACCTATCTATTTGTATTGATGGTGTTCCGCTTTGAATTAAAACAATCAGTCGAGATTCTCTAAGGAGATACGTATCCATCAGCTATTGGATAATTATCCAAACGTAATTTCTAATGGATTAAATAAAATTTTATGAAATTTTAATAACGATAGTATCCAAAGACGTTCTCAAAGTATCTTTGATGGCTCATCCTATTATATGAAGGGGTTCCTTATGTGAGTTTATAATACTCGTCATAAACACATTTAGAATACCTGGTAATGTGCAATAAGACTCTTTTCTTTTTACTCCTTCTCAGGATCTCAATCATAAACTTTTCATCAGCAATCGACCTCAGTGCCCTCACACCACTATTAACTGATGAAGTTCCTATCGCTCCAGCCAGCCTTTCATTCCAACCTTCGATCTCGACAGCAGGAGGCAAAGCAAGTTATCTCTTCTCATTCTCTACACAAACTCCACTTGATCCTTCACAACGATATACATTGCTCCTTACCTTCAGAGCCGTTGATCCACCCTCTACCTATAAGTTTCTCGAAAAATCTCCATTTCCATTGTGCTGGCTATTGCCTTCATCATTTCAAACAACTCGAAACAGTTCATCCTCCCTCTATAACGACTTTATCAAGAGAACATCCATTCAATGCTTCAATGTCAATCAGACACAAAGTCTACTAATTTATCTACCTCAAGCCCTAAACACAACAAGTTTAACGATTCAGATCGATAAATTGCTAAACCCTACCAGGTATGACTATTCCAACCCAACCGCTATAATCTTCTAAATTTAGTTCAGATGTTGAGGTAGACTTTGTGATTTATCGAAATATGGAGCAAATAGTGAGCCGAGCACCAGCTTTCGCCAGACTCGTATCGCAACAAAGCATTATTCAAAGCTTTGCCCAAGCTCAGGTGATGCTAATTGATAAAAATAATTATCGGCTGGACTTTCAATTAAGCAGCATCCCAGCAAATCTACAAGACTATTTCTTCCAGTTCGAAGTTCTTAATGCGAACGAAGTAGCTACATTCAACGCAATCGCCACCAACAATGAGTATGAGGTCTTTATCAAACAAATCCTTTCGGATTCTATTTTTCAAGCACAGTCCTCTATTACAAGCACTTCCTGCTCACTGAATGACACCGCTCTCCAGATAGAATGCGGATTTGATACATTCTTGGCAAATGTTATTAATTTTCAGATCATCTGTGCTGGATCTTGCCCAAGCACTTTGACTGTAAGCGTCAACTTTCAAGATTTATTTGCGAGAAGCCTCTTTGCTGAATACGATTTCACTTTCAATCTGAGATTGATTTCCAAAACAACACGAGCTGTTTATGCCGAAAACTTTTCTCTTCAATTTGTCTTCCAGACTTTTGACCCAGCTTCCCCTCCGTTAGAAAACAGTTTGACGGACATCTCTCTCAACAGCCTGGATTTTCGAGTCGTTTTTCTCGTTCTCAATTTTACAGTGAACAACGAACTTTCAGCGGAATATGGCCCCTACATTGATATAAATTTCAAAGAGATAAGCGTGTTCTGTGATCAAACGCTCTTTGAAGATTATAATTGCTACTTTCAAGCTGGGATATCAGGATTGGACACAATTCATCCAGTCAATTTCGAGCGAATTTCGAACTCAGAAATTCGCATTTCTAACTTCGGGTCGGTGAGCGCAGGCACTCAAATTTCTTTAGTGGTGCAGGCTTCCCTCCCTCCTACTTTCCCTACAAGCGAAATTGACATCAGAATCTATCAAATGATTCGAGGTATCCCAATTCTTACCTGTGCAGCGCTTAACGCTGCGAATACGAACATTGCAGCCGGGTACACGAGCACCGGAGATACTTTCCCTGCGACGGTTGTCAATGCGACGTATTATACAGAGCAGAGTCAGCTTCTCTTGGACATTGTGGTTGATATAAACCCCACTTTCAACTTTCTAAGCTCGACAACAATAGAATTCTCGTTCTATCCTACGACGGCTTTTTCAGTTAACACAAGTTTAACTGTAACTAAAGCTTTGAGGGCAGTGTCTGGAAGCTGGTCTACGGACACAAAGAAAACAGTAACTCAAAGCGCGAGTTTGAATCTT
>ENA-UOTX01000495-UOTX01000495.1-compost-metagenome-genome-assembly--contig:-NODE-495-length-41087-cov-11.289539_pt1 | contig 41087 bp, 26 predicted proteins | sample MGYA00238143_ERZ746982 | MGnify/ENA primary metagenome ERZ746982 (study PRJEB28758, sample SAMN06268862) | compost metagenome | isolation source: single cell | place: USA: California, Emeryville, Joint... | reverse complement strand
GCTCTCGAATTACTGAGTCAGTGTTTATCTTCTTCTCACCAGGAGTGTATTGATACATGCTCCTATTAGGGGGTGACCCCCTTAACGGTGCAAACTGATCTCCAGAAAAACTTGTGATTGCTACATCAGGTTCTCCATCCTCATCATACGTTCTCAGGTGAGAGCTAAAATTGTTCGAGATATAGCTCTTGATTCCTATAGAATCTTCATACTTACCAGGATACTTAGCCTGGCAATTTTTCACAAAGTCTATAAACGATTCCTGTATTGATTTAGAAGGTTAATCAAAGGAGAACGATGGCACTTACTGATTGTTCATATTTATCTTTTTGGAAATTCAATCTATTTAACTCCTCGAGTTTTGAGAGTTGCTTTTGCGTCTTTTGAAACACTTCAGTTTTTCTATCAAATGGGTTAAAAAATATGCGATTTTTCTCTTTTGATTTACAAAGATTTCAGTCGAAGCGTTAAACTATCAATCTCGCTTTCCCTTTCTTGTTTCATTTCTAGTTCTGCTTCATGATTAGCCTTTATTCGTGAAAGCATATCTATTTTTTTCTGTAGGTACTCTTCAGCTTTAGTTTGCTCAGTCTGAGCTGTGGCTAATTTTTGATTCAAATTTTCAATATTTGATCTCAACTGTTAGTGTAATCATGAAATTGATTAGAATTTATTATCAACCCCACAAATTCTTACTTCCTCAGTAGCTTCATATGTTTTTGTATGTAAGTTGTTGATCTCCGCTTTCGTTTCTTCAATATTTCCAATAAATTTTCTGATTGATTCTTCCTTAGAACGGAGAATATCGTTCCTTCTGTCTATAGCCTACAAAGGAAGAGTAACAAATAAGTAAAAGCATCACAATAAATAATATTTCACTCTCTTATTTTCTGCTCTGAAGCGACATGCATCACACACCTTTTCATCTTCGATTTTTTTGGTACAACAATCTGCACACACCGAATTTTTGCAGAATGGGCTAAGTTAAATCTTTGTTCAAATATTTTGTTAAAGAAAAGCTAACCAATTTAGCTGTCTGATACGAATTCTATCGAAAAATCTCTTGCAAACGTAGCACTTAATGTCATTGATCATATCTTTCTCAGTTTGAGCACGAGTGTCAAGAACACTGCTTTGATTTAGATTGGCATTTCTTAGGGGACCTAGTGTAGTAACCGATCTATAGTTGCTCCTGCCAGTATCAATTGCTTTTTTAACAAAATATTAAGCATGCATGTTAATTTGGGCTGAGTAATACTGCTTTGGTTCAATTTGTTGTTCGATGGGGTGAATTGTCCAGCTACAACGCTTTGAAACTGAGGATTGCGAGGTAAGATGAGACTCGCATTTCCTTTGGGATTAGTCTCTATGTAGGTTCTGCTGCTAGTATTGCCTCGGACTGTTGATTTCGACATCGTGTATTTATATTTTAATAAATCTTGAAGCGATTTCTAAAACTATTAACATAGAATCTCATCAAACATTCTCAGGGGGACAAACGTCATTTTTCTCTTGCGATTGAACGAAGTTGCTATAATATTTGAATACAAACTGACTTATTGAGGTTCGTCACCTACATTTGAATCATGACTTTTTTAAAAATGGACATTTCAAGAATTCATATTTGTGAGTATTGAAATTATGGCACTCAAAAACAAATCATTCAACACAAAATGTCAAAGACGATTAGTTAAAAGAATTGACACAAATTCTTCGAATGAATAGATAGTAAAGTGCGAACTACCATTTAAGCTGTCTTTTCTTCCTTCGGTTCTTCCTTTGGTTCTTCTTGGGAGTCCTCAGGAGAAGGAGATTTGTGCTTCTCTTCATCCATTTCTTTCTTGATTTTCAGATATTCTTTGACGTGAGATTTAGGTAGGAATGGTCGCTCTCCTAAAATTTCTGTAATTGCTTGGAGGTCTAGAGTTTCTTTTTCCAATAATGCAGCTGACAATCTAATAGGATCAATCGTAAGCAGTTCTCTTTGCTATAAATATTACTTTTCAATATGTTCTCGATGCTCCGAAATCAGTTGGCGAGTTCGTTCAGTGCATTCGTTAACAATCCTTCTGATTTCATCATCAATAAGCTGGTATAATTAGATAAGCCAAAAATGCAAAATTATGAAGAAACAACCTCGCTTGTATAGTCGCTGAACTGATTAAGATATTCGTGGTCAGGTAGACCTATATATCCAATTTTCTCGCTCATACCGAACTTAGTTACAACTGAGTATGCTAAATCAAAAATCTTTTGCAAATCATCGGCAGCACCAGTCGTAATCTATACGAGTTTTTAAAATGGTTTGTCGAGACACAACATTACTTTGCCTCTAAATACTTCTTCAGCAATTCTACCTCCAAGAATACAGCAGATTTGATCAATAAGTTCCTCTCGTGTTTGCAGTGAACTCTCACTTGGAAGATACTGCGCAAAACCAAGCGATCCTTTCGATCTTGGGATGATGGTGATCTATGCGAATATAAATTTCTTCTCAAAAACAAGGAAAGCTACTTTCAACAGTGGAAGCCCTCCTTTCAAGAACCAGCTAACAACAGCATGACCGGATTCATGAAGCGCAACAATTTTCTTTTCTTCAGTTGAAATGATTTTTTTCTTTTCGAGCCCAGCTAACACTCTTTCTGTTGCCATTTCGAAGTTTTCGGATGTAACATATTTTTGATTTTTTCTAGCAGCTAATATCGCAGCTTCATTGCATAAATTGGCGATGTCTGCACCACTGAAACCCGGAGTAAGTGTTGCAAGTCTTTTTGCATACGCTTCGATTGTTTTAGAGGTGTCAAGTTTCAAAGGTTTCAGATGAACCATAAAAATCTCTTCTCTTCCTTTTATGTCTGGCAATTCAACTTCAATTGTTCTATCAAATCGTCCAGGACGAGTCAACGCACTATCCAACAGCTCTTTTCGATTTGTAGCTATATATACACTTGTATAAAAAAACGAGTATATTCAATATTTTATTACCAGCAAGCACAACAACATTAGAATCAGTTCCAAACCCATCCATTTCAACAAGCAATTGATTCAATGTCGTTTCTCTTTCATCATTTCCTCCCAATTTTGCTAGATGAAGCAAATTTAAGTTGGTTCTCAAGACAGATGGAAGCAAATGTTACTGTCTCTCTTTCGCCCCACGGCGTCAATTTCATCGATAAATATGATTGAAGGGGAATGTTTCTTTGCCTGTTTAAAGAGATCTCTGACTCTTGATGCACCAACACCAACAAACATTTCAACGAAATCAGAACCTGAGACATATAAAAACGGAACCCCCGCTTCTCCAGCAGCCGCCTTATCACATGATGAGAATTAAAAATTCAGTGCCATATAAACAGTGCATACCTTTGCCAGAAGCGTTTTGCCTACTCCTGGAGGTCCAGTCAACAAAGCTCCTCTTGGGATCTTTGCTCCTAATTTCTCAAATCTCTTTGGTTTCTTTAAGAATTCGACGAATTCCATAATCTCTTGTTTCGCTTCACTTAATCCAGCAACATCTTTAAAGCGCGTTGCTACTTTTTGATTCACTCCGAATACCTTGACATTTGATTCACCTTAAAAGCGAGGGAATAGTATAAGATAAAAAGAATCGATTTCCCAATTTAATACCCAATCCAAACATATTTCCACCACCTTTTCCTCCTCTTGTTAACGTGCTGAGGGTGCGAGTTACAGCATAAAGCATTCCTACCCCAGCAAGAGCTGAAAGGACATTTATTACTCGATCAATGATGAGATTTGTGTCTCCATCATATCTAAACTCCAGTGGGATCAGTTTTTCAGGTTGAACTCCCTATTATTTAGTGTTTTGATCAAGCAATTTGATACATTAAAGCGGATTACTCGATCCAGTTGGTATTTCTCCAAACTTTCAATGAAATGATCGACATTACCTAAATTTGTCTCATTACTGCACGCTCTAAGAACAAAACTCTGGTACTTATAGGAATGCTTCTGAGCTTCTCTCCTGCAGACCCTTTATTTGTATGTATTATCGCCTCATGTCTGTGGAATCCATCCTTCGTTTTTTGGACGATTACTATTTTATTGATGGCTCCATCAACATTCAAGTAGTCTTTAACAAATTCCTAAATTTTTTTCGCTAAATGAGCACAAAGAACTATTCTTTGACACTTACAGCGTAGCTTATCGAAGCGATCTCACGATAGTATTCAATCAGAGGTTGTATGAAGACCAATCCGAGCACTATTGCAATGAATGATGCTCTTGTGCTGTTAAATTTAGGAGGTTGCTCGTTTTGGTTCTTTTTATCATCTTTGCGGGACTCTTTTTCGATTTTTTCTTCATTAGCCTCGCCCTCTAGCACAACTTCAGAAGAGAACGCAGCTTAATCTTACCATGACGAATCTTTTCCTTCTCATTTACATCCTGAGCATGAGATTCTTCTTCCTGTTTGACTTCCTTCTCACCTTTTTATTTGAAATATTCGTCGAAAATAGCTGAAAGTTATCTACCTTCAGTCTGCTTTTGTTTGCTGTCTTCAGCTTCCGTTCCATTCTCTTTTGCCTTTTTGTCTTCTGAACTGCGCCTCCTTCGTTGAAATTTTTCAAACCCTTCGACAGCAGCATGTTGTAGTGTGAGAAAAATTAATGATGTACCCTTAGGTTTCTTATCCTTGGGATCGGATCCAAACTGATAGAGCGGAATGGTCATGTGTAAACCTTTTGCCGCTGTGAGAGCGTATTTTATTGAAGGCGTGTTGGTCGTCCTGACCACAGTTTTCCCGAAGAGTCGAAGCATTTTCGATCGTGCTTTAAACTTTTATTTTTTTTCCTTCCGAAATATCCTATAATCTCTATTATCGTGATTGATTGCTGAGAGTCACACTTTCAACAAAATTTCTTAAATACAACTGCTCACATTCTCGGTATCAATAGGCTATTTTCTGTACGAACTCGTGTCAAAATATTATTTTTTAATTTTTGTCTTCATAACCAGACCACTATTAATACTGAAAATATCACTTACTTACACACACCAACCCTGATACAGCTGTAAAGGGGAAAATTATAACTCAAAAACCATAATGATAAAGAAAGGTATGCTTTCATCAAAGGAGACTTTAAACAGAAAACATCTGAATTGCGACATTGAAAGGCTATTTTTTTAATTTATCCAAGTGTCAAATTTTTTACTTGTCTTTTACTTTTAAATCAAATCATATTGGTCGATGAAGTTGCAGATGGAATGTTTATAAAAAATTCTGCCGTCAAATTCATGCCAGGAGAGATGTGGGATTTACCAGCGTAAAAATGAATTAAAAGAAGTAAGCACGAAAAATTAGGTGCTACCAATGTAACTCAGATCTTAATTTAAGATTTACAACAACAAAAAGAAAGGTTTAATTGGCATGGCCATTGGAGAAGGAAGCTTCTTTCAAGTATGAGTGTCTACTGATTATATTCACTGGAACCATCTATTTTTCTGTATTCTATTAGTCCTCCGATTATTTTATTGGATCGAACTACTATGGAACTTGAAAAGTTATGCTTATAGGAGAAAGTATGTCACAAAAACTACCATTTTAATTCCCATTTAGGTCACGCCCATATTCCTTCTTTTTTAAAATTTTCGGTCACAATCGACTTTAGCATTGCTCCGAACCATATTGAAATTTATTTTATCGCATTCTCACCGGAACCACTCTCAAAAGACATCATCCCTTCGTTTCATTAGTATTCGTTTATACCTTGTAATTCAAGAAGATTTCAATCAAAAACCGATAATTTTTGGAAGATGTTCTTAGTTAGTAAAATCTTAATTTGTTCTATTTCACACGGCCTAGTTTCAGCGGCAGATAGAAGCAATTTTCTGAAATATTGCGAATTTACCTCGATAGAGCACAATTGCGTTCCGATGAACGGTCGTAGAGGGGAAACTGAAACCGGCCTCAATGACAGAATCTATCGATTTTTCAGAGGGTTCGGGAGATATTTTTCGAACAAAACCAGATGCCAGAACTTACCAAAGGCCAGAAACTTTACTTTCAGGAGTTGCCAAAATAAAAACGATCTTACAAGCAGCAGGAAAATTCCACCTGTATTTCCGCCTTATCAGGAGAGTGCTGTGGGATTATGCAGATCGGGACCCTAAAATTTTCACTGCCGGCTTTCCATCAAGTGTTTCCACCTCTATTATACTCTACCGAGGATGTTATAGACTCTAGAGAGCAATTTTCCTAAGAATTTTTACTCTCTTCTTGGATGAATCCAAATCGAAAATTTTCACCACTTTTTGATATCGAATTATTAAAAAATTGAACGTTGAATGTTGGTTGTTATCCTTAGCTTTTTCGGAGTTGAACATGTTATAATAATCTTAAAGCCGTTTCTGTGAAGACCATTTTATTGTTGAAACATAGTCTACCATTTTCAAGAGATGGAATTCGAAAAACAAGACATTCAGCAAAGGACTCAGCGAAAAAATTTTAGGACTTTTACAAATAATCTTGAACAAAATTTAGACGCTTCCCATTTTTCAAAGCAGAATAACTCCTGCAAATGGACTGTCGAAGAAGACGAACTGCTAAAGAAGAGTGTTGCATTGATTGGCGTAGGTAATTGGAAAAAAATTGCTCAAAGAGTACGAGGACGAAGTGCACTTCAGTGTTTCAATCGCTGGACAAAAAAGTCTTTGACATCTGGAATGGACAAAAAACTTGAGAAAAAAGAACGAGTTGAGAGCTTCGCAGCTTGGACACAAAAAAAACACAATCCCAAACCATCAATACAGACAGATGACTTTGCCACAGAGAGACGTAGCCAGAAACGCACTGCTGGAAGAGAATTTGATGAATTGGAGAGCGAGATGAAAAAGAAAAATTGTACAGAGCCAGAAACTTTAAATATAAAGAATGAGATTTCAGATGAATTGAAACCTTCGGTTTATGAATTTCCGCGCAGTTTGATGACACCAATACAAATAAAGCCAATTAACCTCTTGAATTCCACTCAAAATGAAAGTATAAGAGTTTTAAGTCCAGCAACAGAGAAGCAACATACTCTTACTAACGGTTCACACATTCATACAAACCTTGGCACTAAAGATGAGAGAGTTACCTTACAGGATTCCGATCAAATGTTATCCCAAAATTTTGATCAGAGAATCACTTCCTTTTCACCCAGGAATAATCAACCTTCAGCTAACAACCCACACCCAACGCAAGTTAAGATACAGAGTGAACTAATTCATAATGATATAACAAATGCCAAGGGCCTGAACGCTATTATCAAAGAGGAAAAATTTGGCTTGTTGGACCAAATTAAAAAGAGTGCTCAAAATATGAAAGGGGAAGTTAATTCACAAGCTACAAATTTTGCCACCTCTTCCGACAAATATTCAAATAATGACGTAGCTGATATCACAGCTAATAAAAAAAATTACCCTTCAAAATTAGATGCTGAATTTGAAAATTATATCATTAGATGTGAGGGCAAGTGGTCTAAAAATGACTTAGAAACTCCGCACAAAAGCGATTCTTGGGAAATTCCTGGCTGCTGGGGAAGTTCGACAAAAAAATTAGTTAAAGCACACGAAGATAGCGATTCAACAGAATTTTCAAGAAAATTTGAAGTAGTAGAAAAGCAAATAAATAATTTTTTCGAAGTCATGAATGCCTCACAGAAAAAATACCGGAGCTTTCTTGATTTCAACCTCAATGAGCCGTTGCTTCACGTCCATCCAAATGATAAGAATGAAAGTCAAACAAAGCAACTACAACTTGCGTCTGCCAAAAATATCCATGTAAATCTGACTTCTGCAGGAGTAGCAGAGAGAGGGTATAAAACTCCTCATCAAGAAAATAAGGCTATTCAAGAAAGACCTGCGAAATTTTTCAAACCTATATTATTGAGCAAACCTCCTGAGATGTTACAAAAATCAGAACTATCTCAAGAAGCGAAGCAATCGAGCGACTCAAAAAACTCAAATGGCGAAGTATCTCATACTCAAGAAGAAGATAAGTTGGACTTGCTTACACAAAGCACACCAGTAAAGATAGATGATCACAACTCAGTCCAAAATATTTGTAACAACATTACCAATATATATCTGATAGTGAAGATGGTGAGAGATAGATGTAGTACTTTCACAGGAGAAAATATCGCGTTTGTACTCAAACGATGGAGCGCTTTGGAAAATATACTTTCTCGAACGAAAAAAGATTTAGATCAATTAGAAGTCACTTTATTCGGAGAGAAAAGGAATCGAAAAATTTAATTCATGTCTGGGTTAGGTGGTGCTAAGTTCCTATCCGCCAAATTGACTTGTTAGTTAATGTTTTTTATTTTTGCCATCACTTGTACATACAGTTTCCTATTTTCTAAAGTTTGACTCGAACCTTACTGGATTACTTTGGATACACATTAAAATTAAGAAATTTAATCCAGGTATCTATTTCACACTAAAAACATGGAAATAAAAGCTGGAGAGGAACACAATGACTCTTTCACATGTCTCAGCACAGAGGAGAATTGAATCGCCTTCAGCACAAATCTTATCACTCTCTTTGAATAGTCACTTTCGACAACTCTAGCATGTTTCGCATCAAGTTAGACCGTCGTCGGGTTTTGATACCAGAACACTAAAATGCTAAATTAGATAATAAATCGCTTGAGATACTTAAATTTTTTAATCCTTAGATACTTTGAATTAAACAGATTTAAGAAAAATAAATAAAATAGATATGGCTGCAGAGTGCTGAGAAATTTTCCAATGTAACTTCAGCCTAAGTTATTTTATTGCCACGCGATGCAGTTATGGGTAATTTACATGACGCTAGTAGTCATGTCTTCACATGAAATGAGATTTTGCTAAGGATATAATTGTTTTCTGATAAAGTATGGTGTGTTTTTTGGGGGATTTTTCTGATTCTACCATTTAATGTAGACTAAGTAGTGCTTACGAAATCCGGTGATTAATGCTCTCACCACCACCACAAAAAGTTAATTCAAGAATCTGTGCAACATCGCCAACAGCTAAAGACAAACTTCAAAGGAATCTACATTTTGATAACAAAACAGTCCTCGCTTTCAAAAGAGCAATGATCCTCCGGTAAATAAGTCAGTATTGCTCATTTTATGAACTTTATTTATAATAGTAATCTCTTGAACATGTAAATAAACTGTTTGGTCTTTGCCGACATCTTCCCCAAGAAACGTTTCCTTTACACAGACACTGTGTGCATAATTAGTTGCAAGTGCTATTACAAGAAGAGTACCCCATTTGAGTATGCAAAATCGCAGAAAATGCTTCATAAAGCATCACATATGACTTCTGTAGGGCACTAAAATTCTACTCTTTTCAACGTTATCGAATGAGTTTCATTCTTCATACTCAACTCTGAAGCGCGTAATATCCGAGTTTTTCCCTTACAAACTCTTTCAAATTGAGGAATAGCGCTAAATTGGGCATAACTGAGTTGGAGCAAAGAAATGTATGGAATTAAAAATTTAGTTAACACGACGATTAAATTGATCTTTTTTCCAAAATTGGGTCTCGAACTTAAATAGCAATTAATTAAATTCCTTCCGATTTTTCAAAATCGAAAATATGAAGGCAGAACCTCTTCTTACGAATCTAGATTACATCATTACATCATATTCGAAGTACCTTTGCCATCTTAAGTGGCTCAAAATCTGAAGCTAATTTTTTCTAGCCCCATCATTTTAGCATCATGAAACTCTCTCTCGGACTGAACCTCAAAACTACCATCCCCCAAAAAAAAGAATCTAAACTAAAAATTCTTCAAGAAGCAATCAATGAATTTTATCATTTCGGAATTAAAACGATTAATAATCCAAAAATCGATTGGTCAGATGATACTTTGATCGTATCAGCTTAATTTCGCGAAGTTAATCAATTTGATGTAAAATAGCTATAAATTCAGAAATTTTTTAAATCTTGAAAATTAAGTTGAGAACTTGGAATGAACCGCATCTTTAAACTAAATTCAAAAGCAGGCAATACACTGGCCCCACCGAGTCTGGAGAGCTGTCAGAGTCTGGAAAAAAGTGACTCTAACTTCCCAAAAAAGAAAAATGCAGCGAAAAAAATAATTAAAATTACACTTCAAAAAAAATTGAAGATTGTAATAGAACTGTTATTCGACAACGCGACAACTGCAACTTGCGAGTGGCTACTAAAAGAAGCCAGACGAAAATTTGAAGAGATAGATCGAGGAGGCAAATACCGCTCAGATATTTCCAGAATTGTGGCTTTGAAAACAACTAAGGACAATTTAATGCTAGATTATATGCTCACTCAACCGGAAATGACTCTAGAGATACTTCCTGAAAAGATTACTCTTCAAGCCTATGTAGCGCCTGCTACTCAACTCGGTTCTCAAGCAAAAAAGACCTCACTTCAGGATTTTGAGATTTGTGGTTGCCTTGGCCGAGGATCATTCGCACGTATCTACTTAGGTACAATTGATTAGCTGGCAAATGAAAAACAAATAAAACTCATTTTTAGTTCGAAAGAAACTTGATGGCAAGTTTTATGCGATTAAGCAAATCAAGAAAGGGGCATTGGATGAAAGAGAAATACAGAGATTGGTCGATGAGAGAGATATCATGCTAATGGGAAGAGAAACCGGATCAATTCAATTGTATTCTGCATTTCAAACAGTAATTCTCTTCAAAAAGGAATATTCCCCTAATAGAAACTTGAAGGAAGATTATTGTTATTTTGTAATGCAATATTGCCCTGGTGGCGACCTTCGGAGCCTATTGAAACAAAGAGACTCACAAACCCTTTCTGAAAAGGAGATCAAATATTACATCAAAAACGTGCTAAAAAAGTTGATAGCCTTACACTCAAAGGGTATCATACATCGAGATTTAAAAGTATTTTTGTTAATCCAAACTTATTCAGTGATATATATATTTATAGGCTGAGAATCTGCTCTTAGATCTGAAAGGAAAGGTTTATTTGGCTGACTTTGGACTGAGCAAACTGGTCCAAAGTGACCTAAATTTTACAATTTGTGGGACACCCAAGTAAACATCAAATTACGTCAAGTATTTAAGGAAACTTACTAAATATTAGGTACTATGCTCCTGAACTTCTTCAGAACGAAGGTTACACATTTTCAATTGATTACTACAACGTTGGGACTCTAGCCTACCTTTTGGCAGTAGGAGAAGCTCCCTTCACAAGAACGAAAAACTCAAAACAGCTTTTTAGCGATATCATCGAGAAAGCAGTTCACATCCCGAAAACACTCTCACCAGACTTGCAAGACTTTTTGCAACAGTTACTAGCTAAAGATCCTCAAAAGCGATTAGGATCCCAGGGAATCCATGAGATCATTAATCACATCTGGCTTAAAGACGCTCCAGAAAATCCGCCTGTTCAGATTCCTTCCACGATAATTGAAAAATTAGTCCGGAAAATTGACTTGGAAAACGATAAAGCTATTCTAATCGACTCAAAAACATGGTTTCATAGATCTTCGAACAAAAAAAGCACTCGTATTGAAGGATTCACAATCGACTCAGGCTCAGAGTTAGAGCCGGAGTTAGAATCTGAGTTTGAGTTGCAATCATTCGCCCTAAGAGAAATGAACTCAGAGTTTGCCTTTGAGAGTTCAAAGAGGAATGAGTTTGGGTCTTTTGTGTCCCAAGGAACGACGAAAGGTGAGATATCCCATCAACAAGATTCAAAAAAAACTAGATCCAAAAATGAATTTGGATCCAAGATTAACATTGAATTTTTTATGCCATCGACTGCTGATTTTCATGAGACTGTTCTGATGACTTGTGAAATTGATGAGCTGAATGGGTGTTACAATGCTCTAGAGCTCATGAATGATGCTAAATATCAATTCAAGACAAAGTCCAATATGAAAAATAAAAAGATCAACTGAGTGTGGTTCTTAAATTATCGATTTCAAACTTCAGAGAATCTTTCATCTCTGAGTTGAATAAAATCTTGTATAGTGTTTAGAAATTATGCATAAATTTAAGCAGATAATTTTTCTTCAAATTATTCATAGTATGTTATATTAAAGTTAAGTACGCCATATTTCTTCCAGTTATCTTACTAAGAACATGTAATGAAATATTGAAAGAATTTGGAAAAAACTCTATCATAATTCCAGTACATTGATAACTATTTTGATTACCATAACTTTTGCTACAACAATGAAATATTCTCATTAGGGCTCCTTCTTTTAGACTATCGAAGAGAGAGAGAAAAAAAAAATAATTAAAAAATAATAAATAACGTAAGTATTATATTGGCAAAATACTGGTAACCCAAACACATGATCCATGTATTGATTGCTTTTGGAAGATCTGATAATTTTAGTAAAGTGAGAGCCCTGGATGTGGTACTTTTTCGTTGAATTTCCTCTAAGAAGCACTATGTTTGCAGGGGATTTAAGAACTTAGAGCTGTAGGGAGCGAATCATTTCTTATAGTGGATAATATAGCACCTTTATCAAAGAGTTTTATTATATGTATGTTGGAGCACTAACATTTCTGATAAATTCTTGGTTCCAATGCTTTGAAAAATATTTGTTTGTTATACTGATTAAACGGAAATGTAGTATTTAATGCGCAAATGCAGAACAGATAAAGGTTCCATATTCCCTAAATCAATCCATGCTGAGCAAGTTTGGCTTGTAGAGCCTGTATTTTACTGTCTTTAAGACTCGTCAATTGTTCGAGCTTTTTGATTTTCAACTCCAAAATCTTATCAACAAAGTGAGCAATTATTCACTTGTCACTATTCTTACCTCAATAGTTTCTTTTAGTTCTTGAATTGTACGATCCTTGCTTAATTCTTTCTCGTCATCAACTCTAAAGAATAATTCGAGTCATTTATTATGAAGATCTAAATTGCAGTTTACCTGTAACCCTTCTGTTGTTGTGGCTGTTTCTGATATTCTTGTCCCATGCTCGGTTGGGCTTGAACCTTTGTGGATACACCAGGGATCCTTTTTGGAGATCCATAAGGTTCTGGGTTCTCTTTGAGTTTTTGCATGTATTTTTCCATTTTAACTCTTACGAGTTTCAAGATTCTCTCGATACTCTCTGGTTTAGCATTTATCACATTATCAATGTCAGTACTCGAAAGCTGGAAACCCATCTTCCTAAAAACTTTCTCTGAAGATCGTGAGCGATGAAAAGTTTAAGATGAAGGAGATACGGTTGAGAGTATTCCAATTGTAAGATTTTTGAGTAAGAGAGTGGGCCTGGCTGTAATTGTGTATCTCGATTATCTTTGGAAAGTAATAATAGATGATTTCTGCCATCAAGACGCCATCTGCGAAATCACGAGCGATGTTCTTCTTAGGTCGTGAGAGGGGAATTTCGTCCACCCAGTTGTATATTTCGTTTAATTCATCTTCTGTGAGAGTTTGGACTCCTTCCATGGGAATAGAAATAAAAAAAATTAATTATCGTAACTACTAATTCTTAACAAATTACAGAGGGACTTTGATAAACTGCTCACAATAAACATTCTCTTTGGAAGTAAAACCGATTCTATGAAGCGAAGAGCAAAAATTTAAATTGGCAGAACTTAGTTGAGAGAGATACCTATAGACCAATGCTAAATGTATTTTTTCAGTTTTCTTGTTAAGCAATATGAATTGAGAATATTATTCTCAAAATTGAGATTTGATGTATTTTACCAATCAAATATTCCAAGAATTCTTGAGCTTTTTCGTTATTTTTTCATATTGATACAAAGCTGATATCAAGTTTTCCTTTCCCTAAAGATTTTGATCTAACTGAGCTTCTCCTTCGGTCTTTGACTAGGTTATTTGTTGAAAAAGACTTATAAAACTCGTGAATAAATGTATTACTTTTTCCTGCAATGGCTCTTCCATCATCAATTCTATCATCGCTGTAATTTTGTTCAAACACAAATTTTTTTAGACCGAGCATATTAAGAATTCTCGCGTAGAGATTCAACGCGTGGAAAAGGCAGAGCACAACCAGCGTTATAGGAAAAAAGTTATTGAATGATGTTCCAAATACTGGTACAAGATTGATCACACCCATTTGCTAATCCCAAAGATATAATGATTGTGAATTCGGAAAAAAAAAAGATACATCATTATAAGCTGTATTTTGGATTCTGGTGAGAGTGAGAAAATTGAATGCTAGAGGAAACGTCATAATGAGAAAATTCCTAGTTAGAAAATTTAGTCCTAAACGATAGTTGAAGAAGGTACGATGAACTGAATAGCAAGCTTGCAGCGTCTGTCTGTTTTCCAGCATAGAGAGCATATAGTCCGATTATTTTGAAGTGGAAAAGCCCGTAGTAAATGCAGTATGCCATATAGATCAATGGGAGAATACATCCGAACTAGAGTTTTGAATTGTAGTAGACTTAGATATTATCAACGTAAAAATGGTTACTTGAATCAAAGTGTTGGAAGCACCATTGAAGAGGGTAAATTTAATATTGACAAACATAGTGACTTCGCCAACTAAGAGGCCAAGGGATGCCAATGCCAACAAAAAACCTACCACTGCCATTAAGGGACTTTCAACGCGAGTCTTGTAAAACCATTCTATGTATCCAACAACTTTATTAAGAGTGACTCTCAAAGAAATTGAACTAACCGATTTTCTCCAGAATCCTTCCACAGGATGATTTTCTCGGCTCTCCCACTGATCTATCTATCATTTTCTCTTCGGAAAGGTAGCTGTTGAGAACATCTTCTTGATAAACAGCGCTTTCACAGAGGATTTTAAGCTTGTGCGTAAACCGTTCTTTTTGATAATAGCGGCGCCATGCCTGACCTTTCATCTTAAGAAGTTTATCTCTTTTAACATCCACCATCGATTCATCCAAAGGTATCCGTGCTGGAGCATAGCTTATCCTAGTATCTTCAATTGCATCTGGAGGAAACTAGATACCTTTGAGATTTATTCAATTTAATCAATATTTCATACTTCATCAAGGATCTTTTGACTCAGGTCTTTGAGTTCTTTCGAAAGGTTCTTATCATATCGGATGGAATATATTTTCTATTGCTTTTTAGTTGTTCCTGCCGTGATGAGTATTTACTTCTAACAAATCGGCCAAGTCGTTAGCTGACTTTACTTTAGTCTCGTGAGCAACTGCGACTTTATAATAAGTATATCTAAGAAAAATGATAAGAACCATCAGCAGATGAGATTGATGATTAGAAAATGAAAACTACAGATACAAAAAAAACTTTTTTTGCTATTACCGAAGCCAAACTTGCTTATTGGATCTTCTGAGAGTCGATTTAGGTACCATCACCATGCCATATGCAAGGAGGACGATGAGCAAAAACAGACCACTATTCAGCAAGTTAGTGATGCAGCGATGACAATGAGTTTCACCAGCTATTCGCAAATGCTTTAAACACGGTAAGGATACTGTTACTTTTGATTTCAAAATTCAATGAGACAGTGTTTCATGACAATGTTACTTATGAAAAAACCCTTGAATCGCCAGATAAAGTGTGAAGACTGCACCCACTGCCAGCAAAGCGACATAGTATAACACGTTAACACGGATAGATTCTTTTATCCGAGCGAGAAGAGTGAACTCTCCAGATTCTAAGACTTGTTGGACGAATGGGATAACTAGATAGCCAAGCACCATCGAAGTCCAATACAGTGTCTTCCAAATTATCACTGCTTGATCATGGAACTGCTGTTTATCTGTCTTGTCAGCATTGGCTACAGTCTTTCATTGAAGATTCAGTTATCAAAATTAGAGCAAACAAATTCACATTGTAGATGTCATCTGGAAGGATAACCAAAGGACAAAACGTGATTGTCCATGAAATAAAGACAATAATCCGAACTCCCCATCCAACTTTTTTTTCTGCATATCGGTACAAGAGGAAAACTGTAAAAACGCAAAGAATAAGCAATTTGATCAGCAAAATTAGTAACATATTTTGAAAATATTTTATTACAGTTTATTGTCATGAGCTCTAACATATTTTAACTATTGAAAGAATGCTGTCATTGCTCGAAAAAATACCCACCAATAAGTTTGTTATAGCGATATCAAATCTAAGCAAAAGCAAGAGAACCTCTTTTCAACAAAAAAGTTCGTATTGATACTAGATAGTATCTTAGTGGTTTGTAAAAAATGTGATTTATGAACCAGAGTTTTTTCAAAGTGATTTCTCCTAAATTTAGTTCATACCTTCACAGGAAAGATTTCTAGAAAGAAGATCTTCTCTCTGTGAGGAACCGATGGAGTCCTAATTCATGTTATTTTTCACATTTGGAATTTATGCAATAGCCTGATGAAATAACTTCATAGTTCTCGATGTGAGTAGTTTTTTTGTTAAGAGTGTCATCAGCAGAAGTTTCATTGAATTTTCTAACTGAATTCATCTAGTGATGTTAGATCGGATATGCGATGTAAATTAAAAAGTGAGCCAGCTCACACACTTTCTCTTTAATTTGAGGAATATTTATTCCCTTAATACCTTTGACATGAATTCGCATCTTCAATCATAAGAACTAATAAAAATTTCGCGTGTGGCCTTTTTATTGTTGATGCTTAAATTTTGATTTTCGGTGGAGACTCTCAAGTGAATGAAATTCAACTTGGATTTCATGTCGTTTCTATTCTTATTTACAATATTTATTTTTGAATGAAACCCTGAAAGCTGTTTCATAACTGTAAATTTAGTGCCAATTTAAAATCTTAGGGTTTATTTGCAATAGTTGTACATATAGATCAGTATGATGAAATAAATTAGACAGACATAGATATATATTTAAAACAGGTTTTTGCACTTTATATCATTCCAACTAAGACGCAAGAAATATTTATTCATGATTCTCTGCTGCTTCACATTCAATACAAATTCTCACTCATTTTCGATTGTAAAACATGAAATTTCGCCTCGAACAAGAAACCCCAGATTTCGCCTTATATGCAGACTTTTAGAAGATTAGAACATGATAGCTAAACTTATAGCTGCTTTTGAATCCAACAAATACAAGTTGTAATTGTGCTATTGCATCTTCAATTTCATAAATAGAACTGAAAGGAGCAAAAACTTAAATTCATTTGTGTCGAGCAAATCCCTTGGTTTCTTCATTCCTTTGTTTTCCAAAGCACTATATCAACCATACACTGGAGCTAATGCATTAAAATAGCTCTTTATTTCATATTTTCTCCATTGAGTTGCATCAAATCGAAAAGATTCCAGTAACCTTCATATTTGTGTTTTATTCTAAACAGCGCAGAAATTAGCTCTCTATCTAACAATTAATTATTTTCTAACCTTCGTTTTAAATTCTTTAAATATGGTTCGCAATCTCAGAACACTACTTTTCGGAGCACTTTCCCTTTTATTCATACTTGGGAGGAATATTCACGCTCTTGCTGGTTAATTTTACACAAAGCACATCATTTTAATCTAATTTGTTGCTCACAATTAGGTACCATCACACCTTACGGAGCAAATCCCATCACCAATTCTATTGCCAATCGGCTCCAATATGCCGATTATACATTCTCATTCAGTGTAGAAACCACTCTCCCTGCCGGAGGATTGATACGAATTACCTTTCCAAGTCAGTTTCCTTATGGTCTGGGAATTACTCCAACCACTCCTACTTGCTACCCAAGTTGCACAGTCGAAGGCTTCGATGTTTATTATACCATCACTTCTCAGCTCCTGGGCGGAGTTGGTAAATCAACTTTAATTCCCATCTAATATATGGATATTTTGTTTTAATAGCTACAACAGTCAATATCTCACAAGTATTAAATCCTTCAGCCGCAGGCGGTACAGGAAACTTCCAAATTCGAACATACAAAGGGTCTAATCTCCTTGATGAGAACCTGATCTTCGGACTGATTGGCGTCGCTGGAGACATTGGAGCGCTTACTTCAACTACTGTTGCGGTCGATTCATCAGGCACTTCAAGTGCTGGTGCGTTAACTAAATACGCCTTCTCTTTCAAGACTGCAAGCAGCATTCCCGCTGGATCCTACTTTAAGTTTACCATTTCAGATCCTGGCTATGGCATTTCCGATAACCCCACTTGTGAAGCTTTTGCTATCACAGGTGTCACGATCTCAGGAACACTGACTTGTAATGCGGTTTCAGGAGTAATCTATGTGTATGGTCTTGCCCAAGCACTTCCACCTTCCTCAAGTGTGGGTATTACTGTGACTATGACCAATCCAACCGTCTCAAGGTCCACATCAACTTTTGCGATTGCCATTTTCCGAGAGAGCACTACTGTCATCTTCGATCAGAAGACTGGAATACCAGGTGTGCAAATCACCCCTGGAACACTGTCATCAATAAGTATCAAACCATACGTTTCAAACTGCGTTCAGGCGAAAGGAAAAACCATGGATTACGTCGTATCGTTCTTACCAAAGAATACGCTTCATCTTGGGTCAATCATCACTGTCTCATTCCCTACTACTTTCGTCATTTACACAGTTAGACCGAAATACTATATTATGTCGGGCCTTACCGACATTGATGAAGATACTCCCGTTGGCATGCAACTTTCGGGCAATACGATCACTCTCTCGAACTTCCAAGAATATGCAACTCCATCTTTGATCAAACTTTATATTAGAGCTACTAATCCCTCAAGCCCCGGTCAGACCACTCCAATCACGATAACAACGTACACTGATTATACCATGACACAAATTCAAGATCAAGATATAAGCACAGGCTATACCACGATTTCCACTGTTCCTACTCCAGCTGCATATGGAGCTGCAGCGGTTCCCAATAACGCTAATGGGGTGCTAACTACTCTTACTTTCACCATCACACCAACAATCTCTGTCCCGGCCAGTGGATACATTACTATTCTCATTCCCACCGCTTTTGTTTGGTCAATCGAGCCAGATTCCACAAAATGCTCGATTACCGCTTCAGGTGTTACTGCTCAATCAGCCAGATGCAGTCGAGTAGATAATCTTCTGACAATGCAGCTGCAATCGACTCAAACGTTCTTAACTGGTGTATCAAGTTCATTCTCGATAAATAATGTGCTTTTGACTCCAACACAAAATGGCACCTACATCTTCGATATCAATACTTATCAAGCAAATGGAGCCACCGTTATTGAAAGTTACTCGACTTTCATCACGATAAATCCGACTCCATTAACTCCTGTCGGTGTCTCAGTATCATCGCTGTGTATTGAGCCCTCCAAAAGCAGCATTCTCGTTGTCACCTTTACGAATCAATTTGATATTCCGACTGGAATGCCTCAAACTACGGCATCAGATTTAAGAGGATTCATTGAGATCGAGTTGTCAGGTTCAGTTGCACTCAACCTTGGGTATTCGAGTGCTTATAATTACATGAGTGTGCCCTGCAAGCCACTAACTGGTATCGTGGCCATAGAGGGTGGTGAACTAAATTGTCAGCTATTATTAGGTACCAGCACGCCGGCTACTAACCCAAGACTTTTAATTCGTAATTTCGAAGCTATAAGTGCGGGAACCTACTGTCAAATACATTTTTCGCAATTTACAAATCCAGGATCTACGTTTAATTATGAGGTAAAACTCTGGCAGAAGCAGTCTTGGACATGGGTAAAACTAAATACTGATACTGGATCTGTGACTCTGACAGCGGGATCTGGTCCCGGTCTTACCAATGTTGCTAATTCTGCTTATTCATTCACGAACCCAACAGGTACTGCTCCAAAGGTCAGTGCAATTACAGATATGACTATGAATGTTGGGCTTATAACAACGATCTTAGCCAGCTCAGCCATTATCATTGAACTGCCTCATTACGATATCGGATGGATTCCTACACAAACTGAGACAGTTACTTGTATCGTTGGTGCAGGTAGTCAACCTTGCATCTCTTATAGTGGCTCAGACTGGGTTTATATTCAGCTCTCTTCCACTCAAACGGTCGCAAGTACTGGTAGTGGACCTATTTGGACTATAGGAGGACTTCGAGTTCCACGTTATTCTGTCGCTGCGGCTACAGGTCTTCCTCCGGTGAAAATCCGTGTCCTCGAAGGTGGGCAGGAAGTTCGTATTTATACTGAACAGAATGTACCTGCTCCAACCACTCTCAGTTTCAAGAAAGCAGTGCTCTATGTTCCAAAGAAAGGAGCAGGATATGTAAACTGCGAATATATTTTCTCATTCAGAATAGAAGTTGAAATACCAGCAGGGGCAGAAATACAACTAAATTTCCCTCCTCAATACAGTTTACTAGCGTCTTACCCGCCCATTCGAATTACTTCTCCTGAGCTTAAGGACAGATCAAGCACCCAACCCGTCACATTTACTCCCTCATCGAACAGTATCGTCGTCACCAGCTTCGACACTCATCCTAAAGACACTACTTTCACGATTCTTGTAAACGGAGTCAAAAATCCAACATCTGTGGCAACTGCGTCTCCTTTCGATATCTATATCACGTACGGTGGGAATCCAGTCGCATCATATACATCATTCACTTCATTTACTTTTACTGGAGAATTTTCGCCAGGAGTTGTTATCTTTTCAAAGATTACAGCATTCCCATCAAATGCTAATCAGTACGCCGATTATACGATTAGTTTTACCCCAAGAAATGAAATACCAGCTGGAGGAATCGTTCAGATTACTTTCCCATCTGCAAACTATTCCTCATCAGTTCTACCTTCTAATCCGATTTGTTCCGTCAGCGGCGGTATCACTACCTTTACAAGATGCTATCGCTCAGGATATACTGTCTACATGATACTTGATTCATCATACACTACTGGTGGCATGGCGATAACTATCAAAAATGTGCTCAACCCTTCTGCAGGAACAACAAGCGGATTTGTCGTTAGAACCAAATATGACGGCGTCTTTCTTGACAACACAGATTTGCTCACTACGGTGGGACGTACTGTTACCATCACGGCGAGGCCTGGACTGTTATCGGTTCACAACCTAGATTTTTGGCCGAAGAACGAAGCTGAACCAGCAACCTATACCTTTACTTTCCTACCTACCTACACCATTACCTCCTCCATGTATATCTCAATTCACTTCCCCTCAGTCTATGACCAGCTTCTGGGCTCCGAGACAATACAATGTGCATCCTTAGGAGGGTTGACAGGGGCGTTCACTTGTACTGTTTCAAACAGAGTTCTGACACTAAGTGGATTTGATACCTATATACCAAATGACGATAATCCTATTACGTTGCAGATTTCAAAAGTTGTGAATCCAAATCAAAATATTAATTTCAATACTGGACAATTTAAAATAGCGACCTACAATCTAAACTCACTCTCATACGTTGACTACAATCCGAATGCAGGGGCTTTTGTGGTGACTAGCGCACCCCAATGGGCTGTCCTCACAAGCATCATTGCCTCGAATTATGACACAAGGCTAGCAGCCGACTATCAGTTTAATTTCTCTCTTGCGTCCGCTATACCAGTCTATAAAGCTGATGGTTCCGGTGGTGCTATATTAGTCGTTCTCCCAGGTGATTTCAGTGAGAATGGAACAACATATACCTGCACAACGACCGCAACTACTTTTGCTTCGTCTTTGAAATGCTCATCAAGTCTAAACACTATCACTGTTCTGGGAAATAGTAATCCTACCTACACTGGAGTCGTTGTGTTCAACATATCAAATATAAAAAATCCTGAGGATCGTGGCTCAGCGGGCAAAATTGTTCTAAAAACGTACGATGGCTTCAACAAAGTCATCTTGCAGAGGAGTTTCCCTAACCTCGATCCATTCTCATTCTACTTTGATTATCCTGGCCCTATTATATCGGTCAACAACGATGCTGATATAATCGTCAATGCAGGAACACAGTCTCAAAGCATTAATATATCTCTGTGGTATCCTTGCGCCCTGAATCTAACACTGAAACCGATCCTCCCTGGCTTCTCAGTTATTCCTTTCTCAATTGAACTCCTATTGAGTGAGCCTTATACAACATTCAAAATTTCAGTGCCTCAGAATTTCCAGGTCGGCTATTACTATGTAAGCTGGATAACTTACGGCGATCTGACTCCAGCTTATTACACTCCTCTTCAGAAGTCACGAATTATTATCACTCAACTCAGCAGTAAATAATTATGATGATGATTGTTTTGTTAACCTTAATTATTTATATTATTTTTTAAGATATATTGATTACGGTGCCGACAGTGCCTGATATTCCAAGAGGAGGAAACTCATTGCCCGTCATTTTTACTGTTCAATACGGTCCTGATGTTGGGTTTGAAATAACCGTTTCCCTAGCAGGCGATTACGAAGGGGTAAGTCTCAGCAAAAAGAATGTTGTCTTTAGTGCAGGAAGTACGTCCGCTTCTTTCCTTATCCTTGCTTCTGTCAATGCAACCATCAGTAGAGGACAAGTAAATTTGGGACTAACCGGAGTAAACAAGGATATCTACACTCTTTCCAGTGGAACTATTGACTTCCAGTTGGTGGATCCAATTACTTCGTCGGCCGAAATAACAGAACTTGACATCACTTCGGTGACGCAGACTACTGCAACCATTGTGATTGGTACGAGTGACTTAGGAATAGCTTATTATATGATTGCGCTGGCAAACACAATCACTCCAACATATGAGGAGGTTTCGAATCAAGGACCTCCGACCTATCTGACTACCCTCTCACAGTATGGATACTCGATGATCGGTACTACAAACAGAGTTGAAATAAAGGTCACTGGATTGATTGCACAAACTCCATATCAAGTGTATGTCTATGTGACTAATAGAGCCGGCTTGACCAACAACCCTAAAAGTCAAACTTTTACCACCGCAGGTAATTACATTATTTCTAATCGCATCAAATATATTATAATTTTGGCTAATTCAACCTCAGATCGGTACCCTGCAGCTAATTTCAACTTCCAATTCAAGCAAGCTTATTTAAATACGGCAGAAAAAGCTAATATTATGACCGAAACAGCTTTTATTCTGAGTCTAAGCACTTCAAAGTAATAACATAATTTTTTCCAAAATTAAACTTTATACATGAACTATTAATTTCTTAGGATTCAAATCCAGAAATATTTCTTCAGAAGAAGAATGCTCGATGGCACAGAGGTTATCGAACCAGAGGAAGAAGAAGAGCAGCATCAAGAAAGAAACCTCCAATCAACAACAATCAGCACGATCGTGTATCTGCAGCTGAAACCATCCCCAAATACAGAAGTATTCCCAAGTCCGGTAGAACTCGCTCTTTCGTTAAACAACAATCGAACGGTCCTTGCTTCAGAGCTGCAGAACTTTGATGCCAGCTATGCAATCCCAGCAACGGAGTTTAAATCTTATGTTCCAGTGTTTTTCGCCACTCCAACCGCTTCAAATATTAGCATTTATTGGACGCAGTTCTCGGTCGAGCTTGATACTTATGGATTCGTCTATGTTGTTTGCGTTAAGAGTAGTGAAGATTTGGGAAAGCCCTCTGCTTATCAAGTCTCTCAAGGATTCAACGGCAGTAATGTCCAGTATCCCTCTGGAAGTGTTGAAGTGAGCACCGCATTTAAAGTCTTCAATATTAATGTCACCGGTTTGGACGCTCTAACTGAATATAATGCATATTTTGTGGGAGGAAGTGTACACCCTGGCTATCCGGATCTCATGAATGACGATTCAGTCGTGTCGGTAGCATTCACGACTTTGCCTCCTGATTACAGTAAATTTTCTTTCCTTTATTTGATCTGATTAATTCTCATATTAGTTCCTCCTCTCTCGATTGTCGGAGGTACCCTACTCAAGCAAAACTTAATTATTCTACTATGTACGCTCTTATTCCTCTATTTGGTCTAAAGAGTCTGTCTTAATAATGATTGCTGAATGTTAAGCAATATGTACTCTCATCTATAATAAGAAAAAAAGATATATTGAAAAAAAAACCAAAAAAAACCAAGCAAACAAAGTAAATATAAGTCTCAAAAATACAGACTTTTCATATTCAACAAAGAAAAAGATTGATAGATCAAGAAATTCCATTCCATTTCAACAACAAAGAGTTACACATTTGGTGGGAAAGAAAAAGGTGAGGCTGAAGCATTCTTTCAAACAGTTTCCAGTAAAAATCCTAAGAATATTTATATCAAATATATCTTGAGATCAAAAGATGATAGAGTCTTATCAAAATACTGCTATTCATCTTAAGTTGAAAGAGAAAAAGAGAGAGGAACTATATCTGTCAGTACTTTGTCTTTTTCAGGTTTCGGAGATTCGATAACCGCTCCTTAATTTCCTATTATTATAATAGTAAACCTACACCTGACAATAGAATTAATAGTCGCTGAAGACATACTGCTGATCGCCTATACCATTCAGAAAAAATTTTGAAAAAACCGTATCTCGACTGACACCTATCATACAGGGGAAAAATTAGCAACGAGGTTAATTGCACTGCTCATGAAATTATATTTTTTCTATTTTATGATTCTTTTCATATTTCTCTCAGCATAGTAACTCTCATTATTTTCACTCTATACTAATACACGGAAAAACTTATTGCATTCCAACGGTTTGATTTTTAAAAAATATTCATCTTATTCATAATTCGTTTTCTGTTCTTCGGATCGATCGATAAGAGTCTTTGAGTATAACAGCAAATCATGCAGCCAACGAACACGCCTCGAGCAAACACTGTTTCATTACCCTGCAGTCTCCATCCTGATTCTAACATTGTTACAATTTGCACCATCAGAGATTGCTCGATGGGAAATTTATTATGTCCAGAATGCATCATTCACCATCCCGAACATGCTGTTGAGCACAAATCCGCTCTTCAACTGCTCCAAGGCTTCTTGAGCAAACCGCTATGTCTCTCTGCAGATAAACTCCTTGCTCAAAAATCGCTGCATGAGAAACTCCAGATAATCGAATCACAGACCAAATCCCTCGCAGAAGAGCTCAATATGCGAATCGAAGAAGAATTCTCTCGAATAGACCAAGAGTTACTGGCGATTTCGACTCAACTGAAGAAGTATCTTTACACTCGCATACTTTCGAATGAGAACGGAACATTTTCGACAATAAAGCAAGAGATTCAACGGCTTAAGGTGCAGAAATCACCTAAAAGTCTTGAGAAGAGACCATTTGCTGATCAGAAAGACCCTGAGGCTCTGAAAAGAAGTATTCTGGAGACAATCAATGAGAGTTCGAGAGAAGATGAAGGTCTTTGTAAAACTATTGTGGAAATTGAACGCATCTTTCAAAATGGGAAAGCTTCAAAAGAAATTCAAGAGGAAGTTGTCGAATCAGTTAATTTTATCTTGGTTGAGATTCAAAGCCAGTTCGCAGACTTATTCAAAAGATGCAGTCTAGTTTGCCATGAAAAAAGTATGACCACTGATAGTCATCCACTCACTTATTGCCAAGTATCCCTGGTCCCTGCTGATAGGACCTCTGGGAGTACTAATGACAATTGTGACTCTTTATCCTCAAATTCTTGTCAGCCAAGACACGAGGAACCTCAGTCCTTTGACGTTGGATTTCCACCTTCGAATAACAAGCGAGCCACTCCTCAGGCAATGACGACTAAGTTCAGATACAACCCAGAAATTGTCGATAAGCCCCCTGAGATGTTTGGAGTAACCCTTTTCCAGGAAGAAAATGAAGAAAGTGGCAAACGTGATACATCCTCCTTCGAGAACGATGAAGAATGCGTGCTATATTTCAAAGAGACTCAGCCTTCAAAGCGCAGCACTATAAACGGAGATCAAAATATGAATGTCCGCCTCAGAGCTCAGGTTGAAAATATTATTAATACTCACCCCAGAACCACGATCATAAAGACTTTAATTAAGGATTTTCTCCTAGAGAACTCAATTTTTGAGATAAATGATGGGAGGTATTTAGTTGGAACTGAGGATTGCTTAAAAAATGGTGGCATCGCACTCATTGTCGAAGAAACTGGGCAGTTGTACTATGGCAACCAAGTTGATCTCGAAAGGAATAACAGAGGCATCTTATTTACAAGCGAAGGAGACATGTACGAAGGGGATTGGGCTCGAGATAAGTTGTGTGGATTCGGAAAATATGAATCGGCTGATGGGGAAATTGTCTACGAAGGAGGATTTTATGATAGCCAGAGAGAAGGCGAGGGCAAAGAAACCCGAATGGATGGTACTATTTACGAAGGAGAGTTTTCGAAAGGATTAAAGCACGGGAAAGGTGTTTATAGATGGGCTAATGGAGAAACCTACGAAGGAGAATTCTTTGAAAATAGAATCGAAGGAACCGGAACCTATCATTGGCAAGATGGTACTCTCTATAAGGGACAATGGAAAGATAACATGATGCACGGAAAGGGCCTGCTTGTGGAACAGCATGGTGGTCGCTATTTAGGCGACTTTAATATGGATTTAAAGGATGGATATGGAATTTACCATTGGAATGATGGTTGGAGCTATCGAGGAGATTGGGTCGAAGGGTACCAAGACGGAATTGGTGTTGAAATCGACCCACAAAAGGAACAAAGAGTGGGCCAGTGGGAGCGTGGCACTCTTATTAAATGGCTTGTCTAATAGGATAATCTGAGCTAGTGAAAGACCACTCTATCTCTATTGTTGAGATTTATGAAACTCTAAACCGAAAAGACTTACTTCGAGAATTTATCTATATAAGCTTTCACTTTTTCTGTAATTACTTACAAGGCTAATAAATAATTTTTCCGATTTACCCATTTCTATAAAAGTCTTCATTAAAATATTGAATTCACAATTACGAGATCGTTTTGACTTGAATCATGAGACTTTATTCTTTGGAAGAGTTTGCAGATGAGTAATTTTTCAGCTCCCATGAAAATCTGTGTGTTTGAGTCACTTAAATTTTGTTAATCCATATACAGTTCTAAAATAAAATTTTAAATCTCAGAGGCTTTATTGTTGCACTTCATTTAATCGGCTTGTATAAATGAATGACTTTGGTTACCACAGAGAGAAAATCATGCATCAGAGAGGTAGGGAGAATTTTGCATTTCCGACTCCACGAGGAATCCCAATGGAATTTAACGACGAAAATCTCAGCCTTTATGCTGCGCACTTACTGAAGGGTACTTTCAAATCCACAAACCTGTCGTCTAAAGGGCTGTTTGGACCCGTTACTGTTCTCAAAACGGAGACTCTTGTGTTAAAAAAGAACTATCTTTCTTCTAAATTTGATAGGTTAAATGATTTGAAAGCAAAAATACCTTATTTATTTCAAGATCAAAGAGGATTGCATGGTAGCAAAAAACTATTGAAAGGTGTTTCTGAAGTAACCTCACCTCTCAAAAAAGAGCCACCCGAGTCGCATTCAATTAACCAGAGGCCCATAGGCAATAATGAAACTAAATTTTCTCCTGGCCTTGTGAGAATTAAAACTTATCAATCTCAAACGACTCGCAATGGAGGCAATGGAGAGGATCTGAACGATTTATTTAAAAGTCCTAGCCCCGGGGATTCAAACACAACTACTCGTAAAACCACGAGACCGCCACCACCAAATATACATAACCATGAACAACAAGTGAATGTTCAAAAAATCTCTGAATATACGAGTCCCCAGAACAAAGTTGAATTTATCAATGAGAAACCATCAGAGGCCTCAGCGACTAGATGTATCCAGAATTTCCGGTTTGTTCATGTAGGAAGCGCAAAGCCTCAAACCCCGCTTGCAAACAGACGTCACAAAACAGTCAATATTCAAGTCTGTCAAGATCCTTCTTCTTTGCCATTAAAAACAACCGCTGTGCAAAATGAAAAATTATCAATTTTGTTTACGCAAAAATTTAGCAAAAGGCCAAGTGCATCATTAAAACTGTCTGAGCCCAACGATTTTTCAATCAAAAGGATATCAACGATTCCTGATAATGAACGAATATCTTCCGAGTCCGAAAGAATTGGTGGACTTACGGAGAGAATTGCACGTGAGAGGGTGACTCCAACTATAAACAGGAAAATTTCGAATTCAGATATTAAAATCTCAGAGAGAAAAATCATGACAACTACATCTCCTACGAAAAAACTTTCAAATATACCAACACTCAATCAAAGGCAATCTTCGATTCATAACCTAACCAATGTATTTCCAAAATCTGATTTACTGATCAAAGTCCCTTCAAGACAAGACATGGCTATACAGATATCAAGCAGAAAATCCGTGGCTTCAGTAACACCTCTTTCTAAAGAAGGTACACTCATTTACTCAAAAAGAATCCGATTCTTAGTAAATTTTTTTAGGTTTTTTAGCCTTAGAAATAAAAAAACCGAAAGTGACAGCGAAGTCTTGGGTAATTTTCGACGATAGCACAAGAAATATGATTTGCGGTCAGAATGAAGAAGAAAGTCGCGAAGTTGCCAGTCTCACAAAGATCATGACTTGCTTCTGTGCGCTGAGATTTATTGAACAGAATTCACTGCACCCACTTGAAGAAAAAGTAATAATTACTCGAAAAGCAGCTCAAATGCCTGGGACTTCAGCTGAACTCAAGAAGGGAGACATCGTTTCTTTATGGGATCTCTTGTTCGCAATGATGCTGCCGAGTGGAAACGACGCTGCATATACGATTGCTGAGTATTTAGGGAAAAAGATATATCACTCTCAACAAGAGGACACGAACGAAAAATCAGACCGAAGGGTTCAATCAAAAGTGAAACCAAAAATGGCAATGCGACTTTTCCTCAGAGAACTTAATCGCACAGCTAAAGAAATAGGCCTGACGCAAACTTATTTTGGGAATCCGCATGGTCTCTGCCATCAAAACAGTCATTCAACCGCATTGGACATGGGAAAGTTGTGTGTCGTTGCTATGCAACACCCTATTCTTAGGCAAATCGTTGGTACTCAGAGTTACTCGTGTGTCATTGAGAGGTCTAAAGAGAATTGCAATGTCACTTGGAACAATACGAATCAACTCTTAGGCGAAGGATATGAAGGAATAAAGACAGGAATAACTGCAACAGCGGGCCCTTGTCTCGCTTCATGCTCAGTGGATAATGGTCAAAGGATAATTTGTGTCGCCTTGGGCAGCAAATCAGTTGACCACCGATTCACTGACTGCAAAAAGTTAACTGAATATGGCTTTAATTTGCTTCGTATGAGTCCATTATAGAGATTGAATAGGCTACCGACGGTCTAAACCAAAAGTGAGGTTTCACAAGTAGATGCAAAGTTTTGAGTTTTCACTAAGTTTTAATCATAAAAGAAGGGCGTATTTAATATCGCGAAATGGTAATTCTTCTAGTGAAAGAACACCGAAATAATTCGTAAAGAAAATAGGTTTTGAGCCCTCAAAAAGGTGAAGCATAATTGCAAATTAGATATTTCGTTTACGAAGATTCAAAAAACCCGTTGTATCAGACTAAATTTGTATGAATAGAATAATTAATTTTCGATTTTAAGACTTTCCCAAAAAAAAAAAGGAGCAACTTTCAAATCTAATGAAGACTAACCTGAGAGAGATTCAGTAAAAAACTGACAATCATGATTTGTTAGTTAGGATTCGATTCTAGCCTAATTTTCATTTGCCAAAAAAGCAGATGATAATAATTTTGGGAAATATTTAGACCTATCTATAGGGAACAATGCAAATTAGATCAAACGTCAATACTCCCAAGATCACCCAGCGCTCGAAGAGACTAGGAGTGCACTGAGTTTTAGGGCTTTTCTAAATTATCAAATAAAATTTTAAGTAAATTGGCAAAAACAATAAAATAATTCCAGATCGTTAGAAGTTCTGAGTCGATGAGCAAACAACATTAACCTTAGTTAGGTTTCAACATACGTCGAAAGGCTCATACTCGCAATAGAACGTCTGACTAACATTAATTAATACCAGCGACTAATAGAGAGCGCTGTATACGACCAAAAGACAGCTTTGCTTGTGAGCTTGATGGTCAATTTGCAACGGTCGCAATTTTGATAAATAAAATAATTTTGTTGAAGTATTCTCTCTTCTTCGATTCTCATCCTGAAAACCATTTCCTTCTCCTTCATTTGGATGTCATTTGAATTAATTTCAACGGCTGTTGAAATGGAAAAAAGCGAAAATATTATTTCGGAAAATTAAAGTTTTGCCAACCCAGCACGAATAATTTAATTACGGAAATATAAATCTCAACCAGCATAAAAACAACCAGAACCAGCAGCAGCTTGCTTCAAATTTGAAAGTCAGAAAATCTTAAAATAGAACTTCTAAGCAACTCACTACCTATCTCTACTAAGATATTTTTAACTCTATGGTTTCTAAAAAACAAAACGAAGATCAATCTACCAAATATTCTACGTCCATGGATGATTTTGAGCTAATCAACAAAATTGGGAAGGGAGGCTTTGGAACAGTGTACAAAGTGCGTCGCAAAGTAGATGGGTGTATATATGTGATGAAGCAAATAAATTCCAGTCTACTCAATGCGAAAGTTCGAGATACAGCATTAAATGAAGTTCAAATCTTGGCCAGTCTTCGCCATGCATTCATTGTGAAATACTACGATTCGTTTTTAGATCATAACAATTTAAATATCATAATGGAGTACTGCGAGGGTGGCGACCTTGAGAATTTTATGAAAAAACAATCTGGAAAGCCACTTCAAGAAGCAAGGATTTGGAAAATACTCATACAACTGCTGACGGCGTTGTATTATATTCATAAGAAAAACATAATCCACCGCGATATTAAAAGTTTGAATGTTTTTGTGACGAAAGAAGGTGACGTGAGATTGGGTGACTTGGGTTTAGCAAAAATGTTAGATTATGCCGGGAAGATGTCACATGCCACGGTTGGAACTCCCTATTATCTGTCGCCAGAAATCTGTGAAGATAAGCCTTACAATGAAAAGACTGATATCTGGTCCTTGGGTGTTATTCTCTATGAGTTATGTACTTACAAGCACCCTTTTGAAGCGAATTCCCAAGGAATTTTATCAATGAAAATTGTAAAAGGCGTGTACAAGCCAATTCCTGACACCTATTCGAAAGAGCTGGCAAGCATCATCGATGATTGTTTATGTAAAGACCAGAACGCCCGAAGCTCAGCGAAAGATCTCCTCATTAAACCTTGTATTTTCTTAAACTTTATGGAATAAATATCTTAACGCATCTAATTCCCCCTTTTAGGCGTTATAAATAAAGCGAGAGCACTCAATATTGACATCGAAAAACTCACAGGCATCATATTAGCGAATGTTGAACCCACCCCGAGTATGTTAAAATCGAAATATATTTGTGGCTTATCCCTTCAAAAAAAAACCAAGATGTCAGATCCTCAATTTCAAAAGAATTAATGAGCAAGGGTCAAGAAGATTCAAAAGGTGAACTGTCTGTAGCATTTCATTTCAATTAAATATGAAAATTGGTTTAGAAACCGAGAATTCCAACCCTGAAAAAGTGCACAGGAGCACTTCGACTCAACACAAACAAAACATGACCCCAATCCCAACAAATAATATGGGGTTTAAAACTCAATATCGAAAATTTCTAGAGATTGAAGGAAACGGCAAAGAGCACAATAAGGAAGCGTCCTCTAATAACCTCTATAAGCTTTATTGTCAAGCTCCACAAAGTAAATCACTTCCATTCTGATTTGCATCCTAATTGTTCAAACGAAGCAAATATCACTCCTGTGGCACAGAGCAAAAACTTCGCTTTGAAGGGTCAACAAAAAATTGACAACAACATTGGCGCTAAAAAACCAAGTTTAGATAATAAAATCCCTTTAGAGAGAGGAAAAGTAAATGAACGAAATTTGTTAGAGGTTCTTAAGATCACTCATAGGATCTTCTTGGAAGCACGAATCTAACACCACGGAGTAGACTGCCTGGTGAGAAGAATGATAATAGCAAGCATAGGAGTGAAATGTTTGGAGAGGCCGCCGATCCAAGGGCTTCGATGAATATGGGAAACAGAACAGCAATCCCTCGACCTAGAGGGAAATCTGAGGCGTTTGGGATGTTGAAACCTCCTTCCAAGCCAACCAATTTCCTGATGCCTCCGACTGACAATACAAACAAGAAGGGGGTTAGGGCCTCAACAGATTTAAATAAGTCTTCTTCAAGGAATCCTGAAACTGTAGCGGCTACTACAGAAGATAGTTCAAAGCTTAACATTACACGAGATTTAGAAACAGACAACTCTTCACGTACAGTCCAACTGAAGCAAATAATACAGCAGCAAACAAATGAGTGCATACAACTCTTGGGAGAAAAAGTTTTTTATGATACAATCGGGTTCTTCCGGAACAAGTTGAATGTACAAATTCCTGATAATATTTGAATTTTTAAATAATTTTAGTCTAAAAAGGAAACACAATCTCAAGATCAGGAAGACATAAGCAATTTTATAAACCACAATCTCGCAATGAAACAAAATACTGATAAGGTAATATTCGCTACTTTGAAAGGATTAGCTAACGAATTTGTTCGCCATAGGCTATTAGGATTATCTATAAACTCCTTCAGAACGAAATAAAATTATCAAAAAATCAAAAATTTTAATTATTCATTCGTCACTCTTATCATTTTTTTTTAATGATTGTATCGTGCACATTTTAGGCTTTTGTTAATTGTGCTTCAGGCTTGCTCGCAGTTTTAATCGATTTTGTAACTATTTGGACTACTGAAAATGCTTCCTTCTGAAGGAATATGACGGATTCTGTAAAAAAGTTTATCCTGGCAAGCTCTGTCATGATACCTTTAAGATAACACTCCACAAAATTATTCACAAAACTGTTAGAGGTTACCAACCCATTCTCAACATGAAAACTCCATGCTCACAAATTTGAGGGGGTGTGGGCTGTTTTCGAGCAATGGTGAAAGCATGGGCGCGCTGTTTTATGAAACTCTTATCAAGTATGTAATTATAGAATAAATCGGTATGGCATAGCTCAAATAAATTAACAATTAAAATATCTGTTAAGATAGCAATGCACGAGGGAACTGATTCGCCAACTTTTGCTTCAACAATAAAACAGTGCAGACCAGTGGAGAGAACAAGTTATCTACAACCTGACCATAAACGGAAGATCTTCCCAGGCTTTCATCAACGGTCATCTTCCCAACTGTCATTCCCAAGATCTGAGTCAAATAGCAAAATATTTTCTATGGAACAGGGACCTCGGAACTCTGTATTTCTGATGAGTAGGAACACGCAGGATCAAGACCATCCTGAGAAGAACACGCTTTATGAAACTGGTTCCTTCAGGAACCAGGTAAATGATGAAAAAACTACGAATCGAAAATCAAACAAAACAGAACCACCAATGATGAATCCATTAAAATTTCACTCTCCTCCGTCCAATCCAACACCCCTTAATTTCATAAGCCCCACCAGCAAAGGTTTCGAAGTCAAGCAGTACTATGATCGGGAAACTCGTAAAAATGACCAGAATAGGGAATTGGTAGTAATGAACAGAGTTTCGACAGCTAGCCGGACTCATAGAGATTCTAACAGTCCTAAAGTAAGCCCACACAATTGCAAAAGTGGGAATGGCTGGCTCGCTGAAATGGAACGCCAGAGAATAGAACTACAAAAAGCGAGGGAGGACGAAAAGAGGAAGCAAAAGTTGAGAGAGGGAGATAGGTACGACCAACTCATACTAGAGCAGCAAAACAAAATTGGGATTGATTCAAAGCTATACAAGAGAGACTATTCTCCTGGAACCAGAGAAACATTAGCTGATAACCCATATCCAAGCAGGATTACCTTCAAAAATATTCAAAAGGAAATGTTCGATAGAAACGACCTCAGAAATCTTTTGGAATGTCCGACTCGAAGAAAGCATGAACATTTCACAGAACAAAAAGATACTCTCAGTTTTGACCAGATTGATCGGGCTCCAGTGCGCGATTTCAAATTGCCTGATTCAGGATCTAAGAACATCAATCCATTTCATTTTGCTCAAACAACTGTACAAAAAGTGAAAAATGATTTGAGTATTGCTACAGAGCTGGCTCAAAGGCTACTTTCAAATCGAGCTGAAAAAAACGCAGAAGAAATTCAGAAAACACAACCTGATAGAACATATCAGAATTTTCTCGACGGGAAAAAAACAGAGCTCGAGCACAAAGAGCGAATTTCTCACATTCCAGACCGTGAAAGCGATGAGTTTAAGTTTTTTCAGCACAAAAGAGATCGCAAATTAAACTATCCACCTGGCGAAAACAAGCATCTTCTTTTAACTCCAGTTGAAAACAGCAAAAATTTTGAAGATAAAGAGATGCGGTACTCTTTTCAGTCCCCCACAAACAATGCAAAGAAATTTTTTGAGACAGACAATAAAGCGAACAGCTCCGCATTCCAAAAAATGGTAAGTCCGCAGACTGATGCGAGAACTAAAAGTAATCCTCGAAGTTATGGGTTTGAAAAATCCAGAAATCTAGATATAAATAGAAATTCTGCTTTTCGAGTCGAAGACGCCCAGAGAGAATTCAGCTACCGATATTCTCGGCAATGTGATGGATCGAATGGTCGAATGACCAATACCAATCTTAGAGATAGACCCTCTTCAAATGTGGCTGTAAACTCAAACTTCCGCTACTCACTTTATACCCCTGAAAGCCGTAGTACGCGAAATTCCCAGAAACCAATATTTCTACAGGATAATAGGAATACTCTTTCTCCTGAAAAGACTGAGAGAGCCGAAAAAGAAACTAGACAATCGCCAAGATTAACGATTTCTCGTTCTCGACCAACCCATTCGAAAAACAAATCTGTAGATTTCAGCGCCAGCACGCTACTTAACAATCAAAAACCCTATAATGAAAGTTATCAGAGTGATTGGGAGGCAAAACTGGCCAGGAAATCAAGTGCGAATTATCACTTTCTAATAAACAATGATATTGGAGATGATCAGAATTACTGTCATAAAGAAAGGTATACAACAAAAATGCAGAACAATGAAATACCATCGACTCGTACCTCAACGCAATTGGAGAGGCCATCTGAAAATTTACTGAAAATAGCAGGGATTCTTAAAAATTTTCGTTCATAATAACTCCATAGTTTTCCCAAGTAATATCTAATATAGAAGTGTTTAATGAGTTTTTCCATGTGCGTTTTTCTGCTTCCATAATAACCAAACATGCTTAAGTAACCAGGAATAACTTTTGATAATTCGATCACAGCCAAAGTTTTCTTACTGTGATTCACTTTTTTACATGGGTACTTGCGATTATCTATAGTTCTAAATGATTCTAATAAGCTGTTAACCTCAATAAATTACCAGTAAACTTCGCAAAAATAGCTGTTTGAACCTAACCATGAAACCGTCTCATATTGGAAATATACCCAAAAAATCAGCAAGCACAATAATTACTCGCAGGATCAGCAATCCTGCGAAAAACAACTTCTTTAATTATCAAATTCTCTTTTTGAAGAGGAAGAGTAGCTTATCTTGGGGGAATAACTATGCTTTTCCGGGCGGGGTCACAGATGACTCTGATTATCAAGACTGCGACTTTGTTATGGGAGAGAACTACCCAACCCTCGACGCTAAATACCTTAACGGAAAGAAAATCACAGCTCTCCGCGAATGCTTAGAAGAAACTGGTTTATATTTCAGCAAAACAACCATAGAATCGCATATTATGAAAGCAAAGCTTGCTGAACTGCTCGGAAAGCATGAAAATATTGAGAAACTCCTCTTCCGAGATCTGATAACCGTTATCGAACCCGACATGGACAATCTGACTGAATTTGTTCGTCTGATCACAGTTCCATTTTTGAAGAGAAGATATGATACTCAGTTTTTCTTGACAGAGGTTTCAGAAGAGAAAACTTTGAACATTTATTCAGCAAAAGAGAACATTGAAAATATTAATGATCACCATAAATTGCTTATCAATCTCGAGGAAAGCTCTGAATTCAAGTGGATGTCACCTCCAGAGTCTCTTAATCTTTTTTTAAATAAGGAAATCGAGTTGGCTCCTCCACAATTTATGATACTAAATATACTAATGAGCTTCAAGGAGCTCGATGGAGTCCATGAATTCTTACAAAAAGCAAAAAATAAAAGGCATTCTGTTCTGAACCAAAGTGCTCTAGACTTTCCGCTCATGATTTGTCTCATCGACAACAATGAACCTGATACTAAAACTAAGTACAGATACCTTGGAATGTTCCCAGAAGACCCCGAGTATCCTGTTCAGAAGATGCTCCAGTTCGAGAAATGTGAAGTCCTCAAGGCCGAACTAAACGAAAAGTATCACAATAGGAAAGTTGATCCAGCAGTTCGATCAAGAATCTATTTCACAGATGTCCAAGCAACAAATTTCTTTACTGAATATGGTACTAATTTCAAAATGGAAGATTGCTCACCAATGAAATTCTTGAAAAGTCAAGATGTCTTGAAATCCATGCTACAGCAGTAATTGTGTTTTCTTGTGCATGTCATGTATCACATTGAAATAGTTAGTATCAAAAACAAGCTGCCATGGTAGCGGTCATAAAATTACAATATCTTTCTTGAATGTTTCAGCATAGTTCCTCATCAAAATTTGCATATTGTCGAGCGAATAGGAAGATACAATCAGCAGCTAAAACCCAGCGTCAATTCCCATCTCGAGAAGGCTGCATATAAGATAATTTTGAGAGAAGAAGCAATCTCTATTGACAAGCAAACTTTAATCACAAAAAATAACGTCTTGGTCAATATGAATAAGGGTTCTCTTTGTGAAAGTCTACGATTCTTTTAAAGCTGCATACTCAATGGAGAATTCATTAGAGGCTGTAAGACTTCTTGCGACTACTGTTATCAGAAGCGAAGTCGGTAAACTGCGGCTGGATAAACTTTTCCAAGCGAGAGCTGAGTTTAATAAACCCTTCGTTAAAAATGATCAGCAGTATAAACATGGGAACTGTCAAAAAGTAATCTGCCATTCTGAATTCGGAAGGAGATACTGCAAGCATCAATATTATCACAGCCAAAGAAAGGGAGGCTCTAGTGTTGATTTCTTATTCAATTATGGAAGGGAGCACAAAGGAAGTTATCGCAATAATTAAAAAAGGAAAGTAAAGATTGCACCTAGAAAGAAAAACAGCACGATCACAGATCTAGTGTTCTTTTCTTCGTAAGTTCAAAAAATCCCTTGAGTTTATTTTATCAGCTCGAAGCTCATAAAGATGGTTTCTTTTGTGAGTTCGGAATTTGTATTTAGTTTTATGAATATTTTGAAAAGCTTATCCAAGTAGATGTCTTTGGAATATTTCTTATGCGGAACGAACTGTCTGTGTATGAACATTACAGAGTTCATTGCTTTAATGACTATATTTCATATTCCAAGGATCGTATTTCTCTTGGCTTCATCGAATTTTCAAGGACAGATTTTATTTTTCAACAAACTTTGCGTTTTTTGAGTTAACTAATATCTGGTTTTATTTGAGAGAACAAATAAATATGCACGAGCACACCAAAAACATTCTGATCTTCTTGCTAATTTTCAGCCTCTATGTAAGCGTCAGCATAATAGTAATTCTATTTTTCTTTTGCGTTTTAGCATTCTTTACTGCCAGACTTCACCTATCCCAGATACAGACACAGACCAACAATATCAAGAAATAAATGGAGTTTCCAATAGCTCTTCAGAAGATTCTTTTCAAGCAACCGGTAATAGCTTGGTATCAAGAGAAATTAATCAAGCAATAGATTCCAAACTGACAACTTTTCGAATGCTTCATGGATATTATTTAAATGGTGCCTGGAGCACAAAGGATTTTTCTGAAATAGATCGAAAAAATTCAATACTAAAGACTTTTGAGAGGCCGGGTGGCAGAATAGAACTCTTGTTTGGTTACTTTTATTACCAAATTGTAAAAAAAAAAAACTGATTTCAATATACTTCACATTATTATTAAATCTATCTACTACTAGCCTGCTTTTTTCCGTCAAAGTCAAAACGAACCTTCTGAAGTCCTCACTATGTACATTCACGACGGAGAGTACAACGACGATAGTTATATTATACTGATTCTTCGAAATGTGACTTATGACACGAATCGACGGTGAAAGCAGCTTTACAACTTTTCTTGACAGTTTTTATAGTGCTGTTTTTATCAAAAACGAAACTGAAACAATTAGTCTTGTGAGAGGATTTCGACTACAATCTCGCAGAAGTATGGATAATTTTCCATATTGTTTCGAGGCTAACGTTTTCCCAGGGTGTCCAATTGATGCCACAATCAATTTTTCCAGAGCGATCCTACCTAATGGAACTTTTTCAACTGATGAGGGCATAATGCTTCACATTAATTCTACAGAATGCGAATTAGACATAGTTAGTACCAATATAGCTCATAATTTCGAAGTAAGCTATACATACACCTTTTCTGAAGCTCATGTTTTAAAAGAAAATGGAGAAAAGAGTCATCAATTATTCATTTCTGCTAATAATGATAGCTTCAGTAAGTTTCTATCAAACAGCACAAATTCTACGGAGAGTCATCGAATCTGTTCATGAAGCTTACAAAGTAATTATCTTGAGAGACGAGCAGTGTAACCTTAAATCTTAATATTAGTATTCTATTCTGACGATTGGGAGCATCACGGTTTGGGATGGATTTATATGCATAACTCACTTAATGTTTGCAATGCAGATGGAAGTAATTGGCGAATTTCATCCAAAAACCCCCTTAACTTGTTTGCTATCCAGAAAGAATTTCACCTCTTCGTGATGCCAATTTTTCTATTTTTCATCCTTTTTGCCGTTCTGGATTTGCGGCTCATGATTATCTTGTGGAAGACTCATTTGGAGCTCCAAGCAAATGTACTTAATGTCTTTTTCATCGCAATTTTGTTTATCTTTAACTTTAGAATGCAGAGAACATAAGACGAGAATCCACATCTTTTAGCATAAAATTATGTAACTCGAACTCCATTTTACTTGTTACTAACTAATCATCTTAGATGGAGGCTTATTTCTGTCATTAATACTGTTCTATTTATTCATTCTGGAGAACACCTTCCTCCTATTTATGACACTTATTCTAGTCCCACAAATTTTTCATAATGCAAACCGCACTCAGCGCGTAGATGGTAGCAGCCAATATCCATTATTTCTGCTTGCTGGAGTCAAACTTCTATTGCCGGTGATTACCTCTTATTTCTATTTCTTAACTAATGCTTAGTTATATTATCGAGGCTGTCCTTACAATATCATGCACATGCGATCCTCTCCAATATTCATAACAACGTTATTTTTACTGCTCTCTGCTCAGGTTGATTATGAAAATTAGAAAAAATTCCCTGATCTCTTTTCTTTCGTAGATAATCACGATAGGTATGCAAGAGCATTATGGAAATAAATTCTTCGTTCCTGGCTTTTTACTGCCTCCTAAATACAACTATTTAGTATCTTTTAAGGATGAAGACCTTGAGAGCACTCCATTGGAAGAAATAGTAAGAATAAATATTGTTCATTGGTGTAATTTAATCTGCAATTCCAACTTTCAGTGCGATTGCGCAATCTGTATGAACCCGCTGAATGAATCGCCATCAATCGATCCAACTCTGAGTTCTCAGGCGCTCAATTTGTTTAAGCTGCTCAAACCAAGGGATAACCAATATATGCAGACCCCATGTTCTCATAAATACCATGTTTCTTGCTTGCTCAATTGGATGAGTATCAAAATGGAATGTCCTACCTGCAGATATCAGCTTCCTTCCGTCGAATAAGCAAAACTTAAAGTCGGATCTTAACTCAATACATCCTATTATTTCTTTTTTCGTTCCATTACGTTCTTATTACTTCAAATAAGTTCCAAAGGTTTCTGTATTAATACACATGCTGCATTTTGGTTATATTTAATATGAGAAAAAAAAATTATCAATAACGCATGTTTTGTCAATATCTCCCAAAATTTTTGTTCTTTGATGACATTCTACCTGTTTTTGATTGATAAAAGCCGCTTTTATTTATGAGGAATCTTTAACCGAAATTTTGAAAACGCCTTGTTTTCCAATTACAAAAACATCTATTGTCAATGATCAGAAATATCTATTTACAGATGAAAAATTGGGAGAAAAAGATAGTTCTTGAGTATGTTTTTTTCAAGACATTCGAAATTGGAATTGGCAGAAGTTCAATTCACTATTGAAATTTACTTTCCAACCTTTGATGCCATTGTTGTTTCTAGAGTTGGAACATATGATGACTGTTTGAGAAATTTTTTATGGGATTCAATAGCTGAAAGTATCTTCTGACTTGCACTAGCTAGCTCTTGGTTCTTTCTGTCTACCTTTTCTCTCTATAAAATAAAGTACTAGTGGTACTAGATAATGTTAACAAAGCATTTACATCAAGTTCAACAAGTCTCTTTCTGAGAGAAACTTTCTTCGCTTCAATTGCAATCATGCGTTTTTTCTCATTTATCTCTTTTTCTTCGAGAGTCGACCTGTATTCAAATAGTTACCATAATCCGAATAGCTATTTCTTACTTCAAAGGATCCTCATATTGATAGACTTTTGCCATCAAATTACGCTCACATACCGCTAATCTGTCTTTGAGGGACTCAATTTCCCTTTCAAGTGACTGAATGTAATCGCAAGATTCATCTGGATATCTTTTTAAACGTTCGTAATTCTCTTTATTCTTCGGGATACTAATATTGCTAATATCGCTCAGTGACAGATCTGAAATCGCTTGATTCGCTTCTCTGCAGCCTAGTGCTTTTCGTCCTTCCCGACGAGTTGCTGAACCCCTCTTAACGTTTTTCAAAGCAAGCTCTTGCTTTTTGCGGTTCAGAAGGAACTGCGAGTCCACGTCGTTTTGTTTTTGATGTACAGAATCTAGAACATTTATTTTGGAGAGGAGATTCTGACTTAAGAAGTTTATTTGCTCTCGAGTTATTCCCTCGCAATAGATGTTCTTTATATCTTCATAGCTGACTGAGGGAATATGAGAATTTCGTCTTGATAAATTGGGATCTATAGCTGATTCACTTAGTACTTGGCTCATATTATTCGAGAGATCAGAGAGATCAGGATCAAATTGTTGAACAAAAAGTGGTGCAGGCTTTGTGAATGAGGATGCTGAAGGACGTGAACAAAGACTCACGTTAGAGCTGTTGTACTCATCCATCATCCCCTTTGGCTGCTCTGAGGGTTTCTTACTCAACTCCTTCAGAGTCTGCATGAT